>Ga0058701_10000012_pt1 | contig 141067 bp, 114 predicted proteins | sample AgamicOrMae_FD_97039 | JGI IMG/M metagenome (GOLD analysis project Ga0058701, IMG submission 97039) | Agave microbial communities from Guanajuato, Mexico - Or.Ma.e | ecosystem: Host-associated > Plants > Phyllosphere > Phylloplane/Leaf | place: Guanajuato, Mexico | collected 2012-06-04
CCCCCCCCCCCCCATCCTAATTGTTTGTGGCGCTGCTGTGCTTGCCAGGTCAAAAATTGGCTACGCCGCAGTTATGGCGCCAAGTGCAGCCTTCATGCAGCCAGTCATTGTCTTTATTGTGACCATGGCACAGGTCTGGCGTCATACGAGACAAGAGCATTCCAGCTTACACAGCCAGAAGTCGATCAGAGTGTTATCGTCTGCAAGTGGGCTTGTTCTAGGCGGATGGCACCAAGTCCACGACGCAGATTCACAACTAGTGGTCTATGGCTGATCATCTGTCTGCTCCCAGTGTTTGACAGATATTGCAGATCTAGCTTAGGTTTGATGCAGCTTCTTGCCGGTAAAAGTACCTCCATCGCTAATTCAAAACTCTCCTCCCTGTGGGGCGTCAATCATGGTTGAATTAAATGTTCACGAACCAGTGATGCTTATCCTGAACCTGCTCTCAACAAGTAAAGGTAGACAATTAATTGGATCTATTCTGGCAGAAATTTGAGTAGAGTTTTGGCGTCGGTTGGTAGACATCGATCAATCATTGGCCAGGTGTAGACTTTCCTTTCCCACCGGACGGAACAAAACTTCCGTTCGGAGCCCCAATGGAAAAGTCAGGAGAGCACGTGGATGGTAATAGAGTAGCACGCTGCGAATGGAGGTAAACGGTAATGATACGATAATCACAGCAACCAGCGAGGAGCGGCTGAGCAAAGTGTGATTGCTTTATTTGGTCGCTTAGATCAGATTGCATAACCTGATTGCGGGCAACTCTCACGTTTGCGCCCATTGGCCACACACATAGGACACAAATTTATACTACTCCCAGGCAGCCGTGCCACAACCAGCGCAACGAGGCGCCAGTTAGGCTTGTGGCAAATGTCAACTTGGGGGCCCGAATGGCTGCCCTAGGGTAGAGTCAAATGGCCCACCAGCTGAGCACACCGCTTTCTCATTTCCCCTTTCCTCTGTTGTTTGTGTGCTTTTTGTCGAGCGAGTTAGTCATTTCGTTTGCTCGCCAACCGGAACCGAGGGAAAGGAAAATGGGCAAATCGGAGCTAGAGTACGGGGCACATAACGCGAAAATTTTCGCCTCCCCTAGTAGTTCACCCTCCATAGTAGTTAATCTAGAGCAAACGATCTAATTCTGTCTCATCCCTCCTTAGGCCACACACACACTCTACGCCCCTTCCTCTCGGCCTGCTCTCGTCTGGCGGCCACACACACACACCGAGCGCGCGTTAGTTTGCCGACATTTAGACGAATCGATTGCAGTCCAACATTTCTAGAGGCCCACTTTTTGATGCTAGTCCACAGTAGCAAGAGGCGGATCTTGCCCGGAGCTTGTAAGGCGCTGCGCAGGCGCCCACTCGAGCTCGACGCCCCCAAATGGCCGCCAGAGGGGCGGCGCACGTCCGCAGCGAGCGAGCTAGACAGACACGAGCGAGGCAGAGGCAGGCCAGCATCTAGCGCCACTGGCGAGGGCTAGTTCATAATCCGGCCGACTCGTTCGAGTGAATATTTGAATTTGGATGCTCTGAGTAGTACATCATTCCCGAATGGAGAAGCTCAACTATTTATGTGTATGTATGTTACGAAAAATAAGTGAATGTGTGTGAGGGGAACAAAAGAAGTCAACAGGACAGCAGTAGCAGTATGTCTCAGAGAGAAAGTGAAAGAAATTCTGCCTTCTCTTGTGTCACATGTGCATCTTTATCAACAGTATAACACACGAGGGCTTGCAAGAGGCAAGGTGGAGCAGTGGTGCAGCGTGCATAATGGGGAGCTGTGGGAATTAGGAGACCTTCATGGTGGGATGGAAGAGTTCGAAATTGAGCAGTGCAAACTTTTGTAGCTAAACTCCATTTTGTTCAAGATATTCGATCGAGATAAATGAAGATCAGAAAAGGGCTATGCAAGGATCTGAAGTGTGGCCTGAAAAGAGGTTCGAAAATGAAACTCGTCATGTCAGTGTCAAGATAAGCCTCAGCTTGTTTGAATGGAAACTGGAAGATTTCATTCGATAAGAATAGATACTGTTTGTATGGAACATGAGAAGAGTTCAAACAGACTGAGCTTAAAATGATACAACACAACCCGGCGGCCCCAGACAACCGGGCGACGCGAGGCTATCTGATAGCACTGGTGCAAGAGGAGCATCGGTTGCGAGCATTCGGTAAGTATGAGTTGGCTATTTGTGCTCTTTTTTTTATTAGTTCCCCTTTCCTTTTGCGCTTTTTTGTCCGCCTTTTCTCCAACCGATGGCTTTTGTCCGACCCCATTCCATATGCGCGACATTGGAATTATCTAATATCCCCGCTGGCGAGCGGTAATAATGACTAGTCGGCGCGCCAGACGCTCGTCCTAATCAGATAGACCATTGGTGCCCGGGTAGTAGTAAGCTCGGATTGTTCATGCAGTCGAAGAGTCGAGTGGCGCCTCATATTTGCAGTTGGAAAAGCGGACGAAATAGTTAGTTTGATCGATGATATCACTCGCCCATGGCCACGGGGCCATCAGATAGATTGATCGACTTGGCCCACTCGCCAGCCAGAGCTCATATTTTCCCATGGCTCCATGCATCCAAACATGCCACTGGGCTGTCCATGAAACGACCAGAGGCCAGAATCAAGGCCCCAATCGGGTTTCATTCGAGCTTGTCGGCGGCAAACAGATCGCCTCTTCGGATGACAGTGATCAGAGCTGGTGCCGAATTCGCAAAATTGCCGGCAAACTTGTTCGCCTCTGATGCAGTGGTGGCACTGATGCAAGTTCAGCCGATGGATCCGAGTGGAACAGGGTCGCATGTAGTGTCTAATTAAGCGTAAACAAATGTTGAAAGCGGTGGCCGCCTTGCAGCTGCAAGACTTGGGCAGGAAGTGAACATTCTCACTCTCGATGATTGACTACTGCAAAACGAGTCCCAAATAGAGCTAAACGGTCGTGCTAGTCTCTGGAAACACATCGGCACTGTTTGCATGGAGATTGGCACCAAGCTAGACAAACATAAGCAAAGCAGCCTCTCCAGTTCTTTCATTTACTCTCAGTTCCTCCCACTCATAGTGATCATTGCCGATCCAATATAAGCGGGCCCACCAGAGACTAGCAGTGGCACGCAGATGGCAAGCTCGCAAGGCCACCACTAGGGCCTCACGAGCACTCTCGAGTATCACACCTGATTGCGCTTGCAAGAGGCTGAGGTAGCACGAGTTGCTGTTGTTGTTTTGCTCGGTGTCGGCCCGCCGATGGTGCTCAGCTATAGCTTGAAATTTGGCCTCTCGAGTTTGATGGAAAAACGAGCCAAGCAGGCGTGTCGAGCTGCCCCATTGGAGTTGGTGTGATATTCAGCAGCCGCCTCGAGTCAGAGGAAGAAGAGGCGTCAGTGTTTGATGATTCCCAGCGGGCCTTATTGAACTGTTTGTTGTTGCAAGCAGAGACTCAAATCGGCTCTGCAGACGAGCTCCTCTGGATGATAGTTAGGCAATAGCGTATGGAGGTTTGTTTGTTTTGTTGTCGGCGGCGGCGGCGGCGGCGGCGGCAATGAGCGAGTAACGGATTTCCGGCGCCCACAAAAAGGGCTGAAAAAAATCTAGAGATTTCAAGCTCTCATCTGGGCAGCTTATTAGTAGTAGAGCTCGCCAGTTTATTAGGGCCATCAATTCGGCAGGCGAGCGAGCAATTGGATCCTCGTGAGCTTGGGAATAGTGGCGCCCAATTGCACAATATATCACGCAATCTAATTGCATTCCATCAAGTTATCGTCCGGCGTTAACTTGACCGCTGATAGAGAGTTGCTGCTTGATGGAGAGCAGACAACTCTCCAAGTGCTCGATCGTCTCTAAGGCTGACAGAGGGCCAAGGGAGATAAGACAGTTTCATTTGTTTGGCCACAGTTCTGGGCAGGAGCAATGTGGTGCTGCTCGTCAATCTGGTCTTGTCTGTGCTTGTCTGGAGGAGCAATTGTTAGCTCAGTGGAAGAGGACAAGTCGCGGCGGCGTCCACTATTTACTTCCTCCATTTGCGCCTCACGCAACCGCTCGGTGATTTGATAGACCACTTGGAAGACCTGCTCTGAGTGTTGGCTCTCTGCTGGCCAGAGGAGCTAAATTGATTCCAGCCACCTCGCTTGCCACAATTTTTTCTGCCCAATGGCCTCGGCAAATGGCGAGCTGGTGGCAGAGGAGGGGCGAAAATCTAAATGAGAACAATGCCTTGCCGCCCGCCGGTAACTGGCTGGTGCCTCTCTCTCTCTCTCTCTCTCTGAGCCTTGAGAGGACTGCCTTAAGTGGTGAAATAAAGCACAGTCTTTGGCGGCAGACTTGGGCCAGCAGCTTCCAGTGCACTATTATGGCCCGTTTACTTTCCAACCTTGCCAAGCTGGCCCTCAATTGAACCTGAGGCAAAGCGAGAGGCAAGCAGCGCCAGCTTGCCGGCCGGCCAAATGGGCGCCCAGCTAATCTGACACACAGAAATTGCCCGAGAAAAATCCACCGCCCATAGCCACGCTCCGACGATTAGGGCTAGAGATGATTTGGCGCGACCATATTTCAATGCTGGCGCCAATCAAGCTGCCGCGCCTAAGTGTGCATTGTGATACATTAGGCTCCTCAATGGTTTATGCTCTTCGCTTCATACACTTCACTAAGAGCTCTTCTGCTCGCCAGTAGTCCACTAGACCCCGTAGTTGGTGCAATTTTCCCCCTTTCGCTGCAACGGCAATCAAGCCCACTTTCAAGCCCACTCTCTAACCTGCCACCATTTAATCACCATTTAATCTATGGACCTTTGCGGCCCGCGACAATCCAATATAACGGATGCCCAAACGAATAAACCGGCAGGCTCGGCGGCAGACCGAGAGGAGTGCGACGAGATATTGGAAATCAATGGAAAGCCGGTGGGCTCTGGCGAGCGGCCGTCCAGCGAGCGAGCGCCCACTGCTTCCAGCGTCCAGCCAGACGAGGGCCAGGAGGTCAGAGGGGGAGATTTGGAAAAAGAAGATCCGGATTTAGAGCTGGAGGAAGGGCTGCAAATTCGGAAGACTAGCACCGAGACCACAGAGGCTCATGCGAAAATTGTACGACACATCCAAGAGGTAAGAACACCCACTTCGATCGACACTTAGTTTGAATCCGCTCACTCGGCAGCCTATCGATTTAGATTGGCTCCAGACTGGGATCAACAAATAAAGGCCGCCGAGAGAATAAATAGTGGCCCAAGTTGTGGGCGATCTCGACGGTGAGGCTGCCCGTAAACAGAGAGTCTAGCTAGAAAGTCCAAGTCTTGGTTGCCAAGAGGCCTCTTGAGCGGCTATGTTGCTTGCGGAAGGCCAAGTCTGTTGAATTATTTGACAACTTCTTGATCTTTTCCCCTTCTCTTTGTCGCAACTCTCTCTCTCCAACCTAAGGGCAGGCGAAAAAACGATTTAGGCCTGAGGATTTGGGCAAAGAGCGAGCCAGCAAAAGGGCAAACTCAATGCCGAAGCGGCAAGAGCAAGGCGAAAAAAATCTCCACTGCAATGTAGCAGTGCACTGCATGGACCAAGTGGGCCTATCTTGGCCCCCCGGATTAGGTCCAGAGCTCAACTGCAGGCTCGAAAAAAACTCCCCAAAGCTGCACTGCGGCTTGCTCGATAGCAAAAAAGGGCGTCCGACTTTTGTGGGCTCGCCGAGACGGCCCGGAAGACGAGGGGCGATAATTGATTTTGCTGATCGACTCGGCCGCGAACCATTGGGGCCAGTCTCTTGGCTTGCGACTGCAACGGAGTGGCACTTCGAGAGGGTGCACTTTGTTGGAGGAGTTATTGAAAAACGGGGCTCATTTGGAGAAATCGGGTCCACTGCTAGTCCAAGATTGGTCGAGCTGTAGACTGGCCCTCAAGACGCTGGTGCTTGTTGAGCATTTTCCCACACAGACACTGGCCCAATTTGGAGCCCTATGGACTCGAGCGCGAAAATGAGCTCGCCCTAAGGAGTGCAATTATGTGGCCCGAATGAAGTTATGAGTGCCAAGTGCCAGCAGTCGGACTCGGTGTGGTCATTTACTTTTATCTCGCGCCACCTTACGGAGTGGATTGCGTCCAGCCGTCTTGGCGTGTTTGTGAGTTTGTGAGACACCCATGGAAAGACTCTTGGACGTGGACAGTGTGCAGAAAGAGAGAGACGGAAAGCGGCACGAGCAAGATGGGCAGAGATAAAATTTAAATACCCACCAGTCTCATGGGAGCTTGCAGATGGCAAATGGCCTGAGCTCCGTCGCGAGAAGACGGCCCTCACGCACTCACTCTAATGCGCCCCTATGCTAATCCCAATGCAGCACTGCTGGATTGGGGCCCTTGCAGGCTCGGCCTCATCGCCAAGACAATGTGGCCGAGCTTGTATTTGCCTTAGCCACTCCTCAGGCGAGGTGGAAATAATCGGGCGCCTCTTTTGGGGGCGACAAGAGAAGAGCCGAATGGCCAGAACTTGGAGTGGCCATTCGCCTGCTTCAAATCACGTCCTCTCACTCAACTGCGCCTTTTTCCTCCCTCTTCACTCCTCACACTCTGCCTTCTCATTTGCACTGAGTGGTTGCTGTGTTGCCGCTTTTTAGGCCTCAAAATTGATGGTCAGCTAGAGAGAAGTATCGATGAACTTCGGCGAGGCACACGAGCCAACGGACTCAAGTCGTCCCATGCTCAATGGTAGCCCTAATCTCCGCCACCATCGCCCCTCCGGCTCCACCAAGCTTTGGCCAAAAGAGAGGCCTCTTTCAGCTCGCTCGAGGCTCATGAGCTCGTGTGTGCTAGACTTTGCTGGACTCTGCTGGACCACACACAAATATTCGAGCCATTGGGCCCATTCAAGTGGCCCGAAAGTGTGAAGAGTGAGTGGACAGAATTGAGCCCACCAGCTTGGGATGCCAAACGGCCACTCTGCCAACCAGAAGGCCTCGCTTCAGCTGGCCAGCAGCAGCACCTAGCCCATTTCTTCACAAGCTACTTGGCCCATCCTCGTTTCAGGTTCTCGTCGGCTCACCTGAACCAGAAGTGGGCACCAAGCGAGCCACTTCCTCTGAGAGGCCGCTGGCAGGCCTCAAAAGCGGCGAGATTTATTGCCTTTGCTTGCGGGCCGAGTTGGAGACATAGTCTCCAAGTCGCAAACTGTCGCGTGAAACTTGAGACCAGCCCACCTTCTCACTTTCCACAAGCTCGCCAACCACTTGAAAGCAATTCCGCCAGTTCGCCTTTCACATTTTGCGGCCAGATACTGGCTCGCTCGGCCAGCCTTGAGACGCATTCAAATATAACACCTGGTCCACTAGCTGCCAGGACTCCTCTTTCTCTGGGCCTCTTGGTTCTTGATTCCTGATTCATGAGAGGCCCTTAGCATCCGCCAACTTTTGCAAGTGCTAATATACAATGGTTGACTCGATGGCGGTCGCAAAGTCGCCGTATCATGAAGGAAATTTCCCTGGATGAGCAAGAGGAATTTTCGGTTGAGATCCACAAATGCGTCGCGTCTCCATGACTAGCTTGGCCCAAATTTATCCACGATTATCCAGCTCAAATTGGGGCCAATCAAATATATATATATCGAGAGTTTAGGGGCTCATGGTAAGACATCCAGGCCGATGGTTGCCCTCAGCTCCGGAGCGACCACTGCTAGTATGTCATCGCTTCAAGGCTCAATATCCACTTGAGCTTGGTCGGATTTGACCGCTAGCCGAGCTTGAAATTAAACAATTGTCTTCGAGTGCTTTTTGGGGCAAACTTTGGTGTGACGTAAGTAAAGCATGCGCAAGATGAGCTGCTGAAAGGCGGTTGGCGGCGGGCAGCCTTTGCTCGAGTTCCACTGGACAGTGTAGGAGGCTTGTGTAAGAAGGACGAAAGCGTGCAAGAGGGAAAGAGAGTGCGGAAAATTGATTGCGAAAAAATGTAAGGTGTTTCTCGTGCGCAGCGGGCAATGGATCTTGCGGCAGCAGCCGGCAGGCAAGAGCAGGCGGCCTGAAACTCATTCGCATGGCTCAAATCTGTGCCGCTCGACGCGCACACATTCCTGCGGGCTTCTCTGCCACAAGTGTGTGCGAGCGCTCCAATGATGCCGCACAACAAGCAGCCGCTCGCAGCAGATTGCCCTCCTTCTCTCTGCAGTTTGACTTGGCACACGCATTTGGCAGATAAAGTAGGCCCTGCATTCTTGCCTCGCACACAAGGCCGCACCTTGTCTGCGCCGCTCTGATTCGTGCAAGTTCGTGCGAAGCCAATGCTACTTTTCAGTGCCCGCTGCCGCCACCGGCTGTGCACCACTTCGGCCAATGCCGCCGCAGCCACTTGCATTGGAATTCTCTCATAGCTTTCCTCTGCTACCGCAAATTCGTGTGCTCCTCTCTCTCTCTCCGTCTCGTTTCTCTCTATACAAAGGAGGCACACACACAAAGAGCCTCCTTCGCCATATCTCCTCCAACCATTCTATCTTAGCACTCGCGAACCTCCCCGAAAATCACCATGGTTGCTCGCGCAAATCTCTGCCAGGACAACAACAATTCCAAATTCCATTATTACAATTTCATTATTATTTATATCCCCAATATAGCCTCTTTCCACCAACCATCCCAGCACATCCCCAATCCTTCGGAACCATATATCTGACACATAAACAGAAACAATGTTATTTTGAATATCTTTCAACATTTTTCCTGTTTCAAATGAAAGGAGAGGATGAAACTTTATTGGTCCGGTTTGAAATTAATCTAATATGGAAATCAAGTTTGCCCCAAAGCCATCATCATAAATTTTGACAAAGCACTTGTTGTCGCATTGTTATCGTTCTAATTGTTATCTTATCATGTTCACTTAACTGGATGTGTCAAAATTCAATCAATATCATGTGATTAGCACGATTCTAGTTCAATCTATCTATTACTATCGGCTCATAATCTATGTTATATCATCGTGCTCTTCCATACAATGTGACTAAAGCCAGAGAGAAACACATTTTTATCACGTTATCCCTACAAGGCACTTAATATCACTTATTAACTAACTTTCAACTAACACAAATTTGAAACAAAACAATCATTCCGCCTGCACCATATATTTATATACATCCATTTATACATGTATTTTCAACTTACCATCACTCATCTAGTGTATCAAACTTAAGAACATCAGCTTACGTGTCAGGAGGCCCCTAATCAGTGAAGATAAGCGTGAAATTCAATTGTTGGATGTTTTCGTAATTGGAGCAAATGCACAAGAACAACTGACTAGATTCTTTGAACTTAATAGTAAAATTTTCGATAATCAGCGACAAGAGTTGCTTAAATTAACAAAAACGATGGAGATGCACGAGCTAGGTACTGCGAATGCTAACCAGAATGGCAACAATTTCAATGTGATCGGCATACAGCAACAACAACAGATGAGTCTCAATCAAGCTCAACACCATATCTATAACAATGGAAGAAATTGCCAACCTCCAAGATTTATCGGTGAACAAAATCACCGTGAACTTCCTGTCGATGTGCCTGACTCATTTGTTGGTTATGCCAAAGAATCACCTCGATATCCACCAACGAAGAAAGCAATTCCAAAGCCACAAGTCAATAATAACTCGACCGCTTACAGCAACCAACAGCACCATCATCAAACAGTAAATGTATCAAATCCTGTTCCCTTATCCAATATGAATGGTGCTCCCAAAAATTCTAGACAGCAAGCAGGACCACCGATATCCCAAAGCACTGCCGCCAACATAATGACCCACAACTCCAGTCTCAGGAGTAGTATCAAATTGAAACAATTGGAGAAATCTAGAGCGGTTGGTGGTCATCCAACTGGTCAGATGCAACCAGCTATAAATCAAGCTTTCCTAATGGACGAAGATGATATCATACCCAATGCTAATGGGCAACAACCTTGCTCTACTCTTAAGCAACAGCAGCAACAAAAAGTACTTAATATGAAACAATCGATGCCAGATCTATGCTCGATCTATAATCGACTCCAGGTTAATCTCAACGGTGACTTCATAGAAGATCAAGATGATGGGAAGCTTATGAAGTTGCTGTCAATTTATAACACGATTGTCAGAACTCACGACAAACAGTTTCGCATTCCCAACCTCACCTCGCGACAGGCCACTAAGATAAACCCACAAACAGGTGCCGTTGATCCAGTCGTCTATAAATTATCCGGCTTGTTGCAATCCGTCAGATCTATACTTCGTCAAGAAGAGGACAAATTGACAAGTGATGTTATCGAGCTATTAGCCATCCTCTGTAAGCACGAGATTGACGCAGTATGTTCCGCCTTCGATCGAATTTCGCAGTCATTCGAGCACATCAAATCCACCAGACCTGAAAGTCCAACTGACGAAAACGACCAGCATATAACACCCAATCAGGCAATCAACGTTGATGGAGGTCCTGCGGAATGCATCAACAATTATCAATACCATCAGATGGTTCATGGCCGGCACGACGAATATCCAGCAGATCAAATACCATTGGATACAATTTATCAACAAAACAACCTACTTCCATTGACAGATATAGATTTAAACGAAGATGCATGCACAAAAATAGTAAGCATAGAGCAGAACCCTAATCAACCACTGGGTGCAACTATCAGAAACGAAGAGGGAAGCGTAGTTATCAGTAGAATAATTTGCGGGGGTGCTGCTCACAAGTCTCGCTTACTCAATGAGGGCGACGAGTTACTGGAAGTAAATGGTCGTCCGTTACGCGGCAAGACAGTCAATGAAGTTGTAGACATACTCCAAGGTATTCAAGGGACGATAACCTTTCAGATACTTCCTCGTAACTATCAGCCTATAATCAGACCACCGCAAGAGAAAATATTTGTACGTACATTCTTCAAATATGATGGGGAGAATGACAGGTACATTCCATGCAAAGAGTTGGGTCTATCGTTTAACCGGGGCGAAATTCTCACCATAATTGACCAATCTGATCCTCGTTGGTGGCAAGCCCATCGAGAAGGAGATAGTGAATGGCGTCTCGCTGGTCTGATCCCATCAATTGGTTTTCTGAAGGAGCGTGAGAAAGAAACAAACCAGGAAGACGCTATGGCAAATGTCTACTTCAAACGAGAGAAAAAGAATCTTGTCTCGATGCTATTCAACTGTCCGAAAGCTGGTTCGCCGCGGCGACGCAAGAAGCTCGCGAGTTTGTCATTCGGCCCCGAAGAAATCCCATATTATGAGGAGGTAAGCTTGTACTATCCCGACAAGTACAGGAAGAGACCAATAATTCTAGTTGGCCCGAAAAACATTGGTCAAGGTGATATTGTCGCCAATCTATTACGTGATACGAGCCGATTTGCAAGAGTTGTCTCTCACACTTCTAAGCCGATTTCAGCTAATGAGCGTGATGGTGTAACATTCCATTTTGTATCTCGAGCTCAATTTGAGGCCGATATCAAGGCAGGTAAATTTATCGAATGTGGCCAATATCAAAACCAATATTATGGAACCTCTCTTGAAGCAATCAGAGACGTTATCAGGTCAAGGAAGACGTGCGTCCACTTAGTGAACACGCCGTCGATCCTCAAAATACGTCAAGGTCCAGCTGGATGTGAACTGAAACCATTCTTTGTCTTCGTCAGGCCGGATGATAGCCATCCAGACAAATTAAGAAACTTAGTGGAGACCTACTCGCCACCGAAGTCTAATATTGAAGAGAACGTGAAGTCGATCTTGGCTGAGGTTGAACTGATTGATGCCCATTACTTACCCTATTTCGATCTTGTGTTAACAGTTTCAGATATCGACCGAGCGTCAGAGAATCTATTAGCTGAAATTGAAAAAATAGAGAAGGAGCCCCAATGGATTCCGATGTTCTGGCAGGATAGACGACCATCTAATTGATAGATTTGGGTTACCGTGGACAACAGAATGTCGTTTCCGGTGCCCATATGTAGTTTCCTGGCAAAGTTGATGCTGCATAAGGGTTCCATCTAGGACCAGATTTCTATCATTTGGCTCCAACTTACTCCTGCGGGTTTAGCAATTCTCTCAGCCCTTTACCCGTTTTCTTCCCAACTACTTAGAAATATAAATGTGAGGATCACTAATTGCCATAAATAGAGAGGAGCACGTCTTATTATTGAGTATTTTCATGGACGCAAAACTATAATAAAGTGAAACGGAAAGAAAGGAAGTTAGATTCTATAGAACAAAAGGCACAATAAAAAGTGTGAAAGATGCGATCAGCGTATCCTTCTCGTAGCAATTTATCTACAATTAGATACTATTCATCTACTTTTAAGAATAATAGCGAGCACCTTCGCTTGCTCGTGTATCAATTCTGATACATGCTGCACTATCAATTACGGCAGCAAACATCAATATCTCGGTCAGGTTCCTCGGATCCATCATCACTGATTTCTGAGCTCGAGGAGTTACTATTTGGGGAAGGTTTGAAAATAAGTGAGGCCGAGTTGACACAGTACCTCTTCCTCGTCGGCTGAGGGCCGTCATCGAATATGTGTCCTAAATGGGCGTCGCAATTGGCACAAAGGATTTCGTTTCTAACCAAATGGGGCTTCTTATGGACCAGGTCAGGATCATCTTGCACCAGCTGATAGTCGCGCTCAATTTTAATCTTGCTCTTGTCTATTGAATCGAAAAAGGCAGGCCACCCGCAACCGGATTCAAACTTTAGGTCTGAGGTGAAGAGATCTTGACGACAAACAACGCAGCCATAGATGCCCGGCTCGTCGAAACGATCAAATCTTCCTGTCTTTGGCCTTTGTCGAACGTTGATAATTAAGAGTAGAGTGAGTCAGTAGGTGGCGTCTTCTACAATCAACAGCTAGCTTGAAAGTGTCTGAATACTTACTTTTCCGTATACTTCTCCTGCGTAACCTTGTACTGCAATGGTGTTAATTTGCTCTTGAGGGTGTCTAATCTTGTCTGGACGGCCGCCATATTTGTTGGATTAGATTAGAATTCGGAATTAGAATGCTCAATATAGAGCAAGGATGCTCGATTGGTATGAATTTCTGTGGGAGCCTATTTCCCCAGGATTGACTACCTTCCCTGAGTGAAACTGTTTGCTTAACGAGGTCGAGTCCCTTATATTGATAGTTGTGCGTCCCAATTGATAGATGTGCTGAAGTTCTCAAGGCCCAGGCGGCCGATCACGATGCGGCTGCATTGTGTCGCCCGCCGGCAAACCGCCGGCGTACAAGTGCAACAATGGTTAATCCAGTTCAGTGTCTGGATCATCCAGACTGGATGTCGAGTATTCGTTCACTATGCCCCGTCTGGCGAGCAGGAAGATGATTCTTGTTGAATGCAATGCAATGTGGCGCAACTTTGCCTTCGAGCCGGCACATTCATGAGTCACATGACTTTGTACTCTCCTTTGTCCTCCTCTCTATTTCTCATCAATGTGCAGAATGTAACTGTTCTTCCAATCATTATTGATCCAGATCCTCCAGGCAATCGATCAGTTCGAATAAAATGAGCATCCGTTATGGCCATTTAGCTAGTTCTCTCCATCTTGAGAGTTGATAACGATTAGCAGATGCATTGCACCATGAGTTTCTATCTGCTACTCGAGTCTAGCTTGAGATCTCAATTCAATCTCCATGGAGGGTCTCTCGTCATTGGTGTTGATGGGAATCTAGATACGAGAGAGAAAGAGAGAGAGAGTCCCGCGCTGATTTGTGCATCAATAGTGGTCTTGATCTGAGTAGTCCTAGTTGGATGAATAAGTGATACGAGATCGTGCTCCTCTTTATTGGGGCCATCATTACAAGAGGCGCCCTGGACACAGCTATGGATATCTTTAGAGAAGTTGCTCACTGAATCAATAGGTTATTCTGCCGACGCATCCTTCACTGGCTGGTGTCTGAACCAGCGTTCTATGCGATAACTATACAAAGTAAGCTAGTAATACATCACTATCTGACTAATGTACACATTATCATCTAAAGGAACTACAGTGTGTTCCAAAACTGGTGCGAAAAAACGTAATGTGTATCCATAGCATGCGATGATGGTCTGAGAAGTTCAAATGGCCTTACATGCTTTTGGCTTCCAGCACTCATCATCAATCGACTTCCGCTCTGTTCTCACACAGCTTTCACTTTTGACACTGTTTTCTGGCCTCAATCACATGATTAGTTGACCATGATGGCCATGTCGACAGGGAGTGCTTGCACACGCACCTCCGTGAGTGTCATACTTATCTCGGCTGCCGTTCCGCAATTCATACAATCTCGATGCTAGCACATACCATCCAAGCTGGCGTCTGCTACAGACTACGGAGTCATCTGGCCACAACAAGCAGCCGCCTAGCCGCAAAGTGGGGCACTGTAAGAGGCTCCCATTCGTGAAACAAGCGTTCAATGCACGACACCCGCCCTCATGAAAGCTACCATGTAGCAGCCGTCCTGCTGCCTTCTTCTCTGTAGCCATCCATCCAATTAGCAGGCTCTAAGGTATGCTCTCTCTGATTAAGCAACAGGTGAACTCATGCCAACGATCGGCCTCATACGAGTGCCAGAATCTCGCAAACTCTATCCATTGCACGATGCCCATTCCTGCCTTGCCCACTGATGCCCACCCATCTTCTCACCCAAATACACACAAGCAGCCGCTCCATTGGCACACAAACGGCCAATTTAGCCTCACGCAGGACCCAAGTAATCAGCTCATGCTCATTATAGCTCACAGAGAGATTCAATACCATGCAGATGCTGCATCCTACTAGCTTGGCATCATGTATGCTAATGCCCGTTCCAGTTGTCACAGAGCTGTGAAATTGCCAGTTAGCTCACTTGGCGGCGGGTGTGGAAAAAGTCCACCTCAAGAGGCGGAGCAAATATCGTCCACTGCACGACCCCGCTTGCTGGCCTACTGGTCCAAGCAAATGCGGCCCCTCTGAGCCCCGGAGTGCGGGACCCCGATAGGTTCTGAGTCGGTCAAGCCTTTCAGAGGACAGCGGAAGTTCTGTGGCTGATTGGTGAACTAAAACTGGTTATATACTCTACCTAAGCGTACGTATGAGCTATGTGCGCCACCGTTTAATCAGGCGTAGCATGCCGCCAAGCTGGCTTTCAATCATTTGGCAGGTCGAGTTTCTTCTATCGGACTGAAACTCTCCACGAAATCCAGATCACACTTTCTGCCGGTTCAAGTTTTCAGAGGGTTTCAAACAAACTGGAGCACAAGCGTGAGAGGAGAACATGATTGCTTCTTTTGATCCTCTGCTCAGGAGTTGTGAGACATGCGAGGGCAGAAACAAATTGCGTCCAATATTCAATCACATCTAGACAGACCCGCCCAATCCGGCAGGCCTACCAACTTCCCTCTTCCGCAAAACACCTCGAGGTGTTGTGATCAATTTCGTTAAGATAAAATCATTGAGATCGGGCGGTGAAGGGATGAGTATACACCGAGCGCACATGTGATCCTCCAAGACTCGAACTCACCAAATTGGGAAGCTTTCATTTCCGTAGAGATTCTCATTCTCGTTGTCTTTGACCGCGTGATTGCCTTACGTCCCAAATCCTGTTCACAGGGAGGCATAATCTCAGACACGGATCGCCTTCTATCATCACTACTGTGTCGCTGGGCTCACCATCTAGGAATGCTAGTGTGGGGAGAGACTGCTTGCTTTTTGTAAACAAGCGATATGAAATTATGGCGATCTTCACTCGAGACTGTCTCGGAAAATATTCTCTACTGAGCTGAAATCAAACATTCTCAAGAATTTATAATCTATTATGACTAATTGTCGTTGTTAGAGGTCAAGGATGATAGGTGCTTAACCCGTTCGACCGGCAAATGTCATGCGTTACCATTTGAAGGTTTGGTTTCCAAGCGATTCCAACTTGGAGAAAGCTTCCCATCTGCAAGCAACATTATAGTCAGCTCTTTTGGACAAGCGGCTATACATTAACCTGTCAATGTACCCCCAGATGATAGGAATAGATTGTAGGCGCTCAAATGAAAAATTAATCCGAGAATCAAAACAGAGCGTAATTCGTACCATTGTTTAAACGTCAACGCGTAAGAACACGCCTGCGCGAGAAAAATAGAAAGTTGCAAAATAAGATGACCCTATTAAGCTGGTATTCCTGTGTTGTTGTTAGATATGAAGTTTTGTTTACGCAAGCTAACTTTTCACTTCAACACTTGTTTTTAGCCTTCCTCCCTCTAAAGATCGGACGCAAAAAGCACAATCTAAGCATACATTTATTCGCGGACAGCAACATTCGATTTCTTCCAATCAAGGATCTGACACTATTTCGACCAATCGAGTTATTAATAAAGTTACCTACAAAGTCATGAACACAACAAGTCACAGAACCCACCATCATCGGCGTGATGGGAGCGGCAACATTGAAGATATTGATGAGCAAGCATTGATTGAAGAATTCATTGACATGGTAGTGCCCAATGATTGTGATGATGATGAGGATGATGACGAAGAAGAGGACGAGGACGTTGATTATAGCACTGATGAGAGTTCGACAGCTAGCACATCAAGCACAACCAATAATCAGTCAGACAATACAAGAGTCTGTGATTGTTGCTATTGTGAAGTTTTTGGACATGGGAATGCACCATCAGCTCCGACATCCCGAAATTTCCATGAGATGCGCGAGAGACTAAGACGAAGATTATCTAAAAGGCAGGAAACAATTTCACAACAACAAAATGGTTCTGTAAAAGACATCAGATCTAGTGATAGTTATATCAGAGACGAAAGTGTCTCTACCAAAGGTGATAATACTATAAATAAGGGCAATAATCTCCAACAGAATGGTAAGCATAAGGATGCAAATTATGCTACAATGGGTGATTCAACCATAGAAGAGATACTCAATTATATCAATGGAACAAAGAAAGACCAAAAATCAAACACAAGTAAACGCAAAGATAAGGATAAGAATAAGAGTAATAGTAACAACAATAACCATAGTGCCAGCAATAATGCCAATAAAAAAAGTAAGAATAGTAAGCTCAACAATGCCTCAAACAAGCATCCCAAGGAAGATAAAGATCCAAAGAAGGTTTTGCACCAAAATAACGGCAATATCAGTAACCAAAACTATAATCAAGCCTCTCAAACAACTACCACCAAGCGTCAGCAGCACCAAAATCATCATCAACCTGTTACAGATAGATCTACAATAAATCACGAGATCGTCACTGTTAAGGGTAACAAACCAAATCAGGACCACCATCACCACCAAACTAATGAGAAACCGCTGCAGAAATCAAAGAGAGAAGCATTATCAAACGGAAGATTACCAGCAGTAAGGAAGAATTATTCGAACGATACTGTCAGCAGCAAGCCGAGTGAAATATTCACCCTATCACCATCTCAAGAACATCTATGTGAATTCAATGGAGAGTCTAACCAATCAGATTGTGGAGGCGCTCAAGTTCAGGCCGATGACAACATACCTCCAAATGGTACAGAGAGAAATATCCACCACGATGGGTGTAGATCAAAAAGTATAGCTGATAATATGGGATTGAGAGGAATGGAAAAATTTAGCACAAAAACAAATGATCAGACACTAAGCTGCCATGCAAAACCATCTAGTGAATCATTATCGAACAACTCTCGAAAGAAAAGTTACAAGGCCAACAGCCATGATAAGATTTCAACAAATGAGAAAGAATTATCGGATATTTTGGAAAGATTTGATGAAAGCTCTTTGTCATATGTGAAACCAGAGGACATATTTCTACCACGTGATATCGATCTAAATGACGGCAAACTGGACGAGTTTGAAAGAGAATTAGAGGCATTTAAGCGTTTTTGTTTTGATTCAGTACCCTCTAAGGAGAGAGTCCGAGTTCATTTAAAGGATTTGGATTGGTTCCAGGAGACAAGTGATAAGCTAAAATTCGAATCGAATAGTGGAAGAAATCGGCAGCATAGCATTCTATACAGACATCATCACATCCACCACGATATCAAGCACAGAATCTTAGCCCGGCACCAGAAGAGTATGGGCTAAGTTGGGGCAAAGTTTTTAACTTGACTCGACATAGATAGGCATTGGCTGGATGGTAATAAGCACACAAATAAACATCCCAGCATCACCGAAAACTATACTCTCAGAGAAAAACTCACTCTCCTTGAGAGTCTTTCTATTTCTTTTTAAATCTTTGCACTCAGGCTGCCTCCTCAGATAGTTGAAAGTTATTTCATATCTCTCGCTTCCAAGGTTCGACAGGGGCATTCAACTGTTCTCGACCCCATGGATCAGCAGAGTACTTAGCCAAGGGCGACTGGCGAAGGCGTGAGATTGATCGAAGGAGCTGAGATAAGGAATTATGAAGGCTCGTGATTGGCGTCCTTTTAGGCTTGGTTGTAATCTCACACCTTGGGAGGGCAGTGCAAGAAATGGATTAACTATGGACTGAGTGCGGAGAAGAAGGTTACCCAAGTTCGAGGAGTGTTCCATCTCGAAAGTTGGGAGAATCTCAATAACAAGAACATTAGGAGAGCAACATTTATTGCTTGTCGGGCTTAGTGTCGTGTTTTTTTTTCTCCTCAAAGTTGGGCTTTGAAAGGACCTGAATGGGCGATGGCCTCGCACTCTCAAGTGCTCATTACAGCAAATGGGAGCTTGGGCCCCCAGTTTCAAGGGCCTACAAAGAGGCTGCATTCGAGTCGAGGGGGATAACTGAAAACATTAGCATTTCCTGTGCACAGATCTGCCGTGTTCTAGCGCTCCAGGACATGGACGTGTGGATACACTAACAAGCGGGCAGATATAGACGACACACGCATATACATGTATATATATATATATATATATTCGATGCATGCATGGGTGTAATATCATGAGAGCATGAGAGTGGCGAGTGGGAGGCGCGCCTTTGGAAATGGACTCAACTGCTGGCTGATTATCATCTGGTCTGTCTGAATCTATTGGCTCGGCTCATCTCTTGCAATTGCTGACTAATGGCCGCCACTGTGCCGTGGCAACTGGCTCTAGTTTGTCGCTGTTGCTGCTGCTGGTTGTTGTCTGGACGTTGCGATAATGATCTAGCATTCGGTTGGGCCTCATAATGACGCTTGGCTGTCTGTTGCTGCTCTTGGGCCAGATTAAACGCCTGTTCTGCCTCGTCGCCACTTCCGCTGCTGCAGCTGTAATTTGAATTGCCGCTTCCGCCCGACGAATCAAACAGTTGGCCACGCTGGCGGTGCAGCTTGTTGGCAAGCTTATTAGCGCCACTCTTTGGCCCATTGTCAGTTGCGAGCCCGCCGGCTTGGCGCCCAATGGAGCCCACTCGTGCACTTTCATCGAGACCCTTCTGAGCGCCTCCAACCAAAGCGCCCAATTGGTGGCCACTCGAGTTGTTATTCCTCCTCCTGTCTTGCCAGTCCTGGTTGTTGGGCGAGCTCTCGCTCGAGCGCACCCCCACGAGAGCCGGCTGCTGGTGGCCTCCTCCCCCACTGGCACCAAGCTCCTGGGGCGACCTGGTGCTTCCGGTGGACAGTTGCTGGTGAGCTTGAGGCTCGCCCGATGGCAAGGCGCCGGTGAGGCCTTGCTGCTGCTGCTTGGCGCCGGCCGCCCTCGAGCTGGTCAGCTTTTCCCAGAAGCTTTTGGTGCGGCTGATGCTGAATCGTTCGCTCAACTCGTCCATGTTGCTCAGATCGTCGTCGAGCTCTGGATTGTGCTCGTCGTGGTCGTGCTGCTGGTGGTCATGCTGATGTCTGAGAGCGCCCAGATCTGCTGGGGAGCAGTTGCGGCTGCCCATGAGCGCGGGCGAGATGGTTGGACTACGTGTGGTTGGGATGATGATGATCTCGTCGTCGTCGCTTAGTCTGTGGTGGTTGCCCAGCGCGCTAGTTGAGTAGTTCATGTGCGGCTTGTACAGGTGGCCCACAGTGAGCGGCCCGGCGAGCGAGTTTGCCTGATAATCTCGCTTGTTTGCGCTCATCAACTGCACCGTCCCAATGGAGCGCGGTTCTCTGGGGTCCTGGTCGAAGTGGTCCTCGTAGTTGGCGCCCTCCTGCTCCCTCTGCTGCTGCTCTCTAGCCTGACTAGCCGAGCCCAAACTGGTCCTCTTGGCGACCGGCTTCGAGAGGGCGCCCAGCTGCTGTCTCGCCATGAACTTGGCCCTCTGCTCGAGCCCGTTCGAGCTCGGCCCCGCCCCAATGGTGCTCGACCTTTGCACCGAGGGCTGTCTCCTCTGCGTCTGTCTGGCGGCCGCCAGCGCGCTCTCACCTGTTGTCTTGGAGTTGCTTGCGCCGCTCGCCTGCAGCGCCGCCGAAACGGTGCTCTGGGCGGTCCGATTTCTCTCCTGCTGGCCGCTGGGCGCTCCGGAAGCCACACTGCTCCCCTGAGAGGCCAACAGTCGCTCGCTCAGACAAGCTCGCCGGGCGGCCACACTCTCGAACGCTAGTCTCTGGCCCTCCTCACCCTCCACCTCCTCGTCTTCGGAGCTAGTCTCTGAGTCTTCCTCGTCCTCCTCGTCGGCCTCGAAGCTTAGGGTGGCCCTGGTGGGTCGTCGCTGTCTTATCCTCTCACTAGCTGTCAAAATGCTGCTCCTCGAGCCCTCACTGCTCAGGTACGTCTTCTGCTGGGCCCCATTTTGTTGCCATTTTTGCTTCTTGCCCATATCACTCGGACTCTCCCCACGCTGCTCCTCTGGCTGACGGTGGGCTGGCCCCTTTTGGGCTAGAGTGGCGCCGCTAACAGTGGCCGATTTGGCCAGAGGATTTCTCACTGAGGCCGAGCTGCTTGGTCCAGTTGTGGAGGAGGCGGCCAGTGAGCCTGTGGGCGAGCTTGTTGTGGCGCCACTCAGCGCCGTGCTCTGTGGTATGGCCGACTTTTTCTTCCTCTGCTGGCCAGCCGCCGTAATCACCGTGCTCTTATCCAGGGAGCTTGTCGTTTTGCTAGTTGCCAATTTGTTCACACCAACTGGACTGTCTCTAGCTCTGTTTGTCTGCTTCTCTTTCGATTTGTCACTATTATCATGAGCCGCCACCGCCGTCGCCGGAGATGTGGACGAGGGGGAGCCTGAGGTGGCGCTCGGCGGTGTTGAGGGAGGCGAGAGACAGGAGGCGACGGTGGCCGATTTTGAGAGATTTGTCGCCTTGAATTGGGCATCGATCAGTAGCTGCTGATGGTCGTCCAATTGATCCTGAAGTTCCTTTTGTTTGTCTAATAAATCTTTCAACAATCTCTTCTCCTCCTCTCTGGCCTTCCTCTCTGACTCATCAAGATCCTTGTTTCTCGACGAACAGCGTGACAAATTCGCCGGCTGACCCTGGAATAGCTTGACCTTGTCGGCGGCGGGCTCCTTGAGTATAACATCGATTGCCTGAAAGAACTCGCGACTATAGTGGACCTGCTTGAATTCGTCCAATATCTTTTTGGCCAGCTCGTCGAACTTGCACTCTACCATGGCGGCCGCCTGGCTGCTGGGGGCCCCCGAAGAGGGTTGCTGCTGTATTTGGGCCGAGGACATGTCCCAGAGATGTTGGAGCGGCCCTTTTCGAGGCGGAAAAGCCTCAAGGTTGGGTTTTGTCTAGTCTTTTCTTGTCTTGTTGTTTTGGAGCCGAGGTTGGGCTCAGGTCGGGTTGCTTGAAGCTTGCACTTGGAAGGCTACACGCTGCTCATAGAGAGATTCTTCTAAAGGAGAAATTTTGACTCTTGCCAATATGTCGAATGGTTATTGAAATTTAAATTGGGAAAATAATGATTATCTTTGGCTTATTGTTGTTGTTTTTTCTTGCGAGCCACGACGGTCTCTTGGTGGACTTGTTGCGGACTAGAATTGGGCGCGAGTGGTGCACTGGAGAAAAACCAGCGCGCTTGCCTATGGGATGGGACAATGTGCTGCTGCTTGCGGTTCTTGTGCGGCGCCGGTTAACTTAGGCTCCACTGTGTTTGGCTCGCCTCAAATTCCCATATGAAAGAGACAGTGAGCGGCACACCAACTCTGACACTTACTCACACGCTCCAACAGACAGACCACACTTGTCCAGCTCATCAGATAGACATCGGGTTTCACACAGACACACAGACAGACAGACACACAGGGCCGATTCTCAGTCAATATAATAGAATGGAAAGCGAGCCAAGAGGGCAAAATAAAAGGAGAAAAACACCATCCACTCTGGACTGTGCTCAAGCCTTTGGCTTTGTCGCTGACTGTGTGTGTTTGAGTTCGAGTGTTAATGTTAGTAGTTTGCCAAAGTGGCAGCAGTGTCGTATGAGCGGCAATTCGGGTAACTTGAGTGAAGAGGCAGATTGGCAGAGAGAGAAGAGAAGAGAGAGAAGTTTTAGTGAATGGTGTTGGTCTCTCAACTCAACTCGTTAGCTAAGATTTATCCATGAAAAAAAGAGCCCAGCAAAGATTGTCTGCTGAGCATTGGGGCTAGCGAGGAAAAGCGAGAGAGCTTGGCCCAAATGGGCTCACTTTCAGACTGTATGTCTCCCCTGGCTTTGTGTGTCCTATTATCTGGCTTGGGCCGCCTTTGGAGAAGGAAGAAGAAGAAGAAGAAAACTGAAAACCTCTTAAAAAGACGCCAAATGAAAGCATTCGGGCGCACAACTAGGCACAACTAGGCGTTTGAACACAGAAAGAGAGAGAGAGATTGAAATGGAGTGCGCCTCTAGCTTGGCGAGAGATGCAAGCTAAACAAGCCAATTAGATTGGTTGCAAATTTGGCGCCGACGTCGAGCGGCGGCAATGAGCAGAAATGTGTTTATCTCAATCCCAGTCTCTCTCTCTCGCTCTCCCGTTTGGACTATCTTTGAACGTTGTTGTTGTTGTAGTTATTCTTGTTTTTGTTGTCACAGTTGTGGAAACAGTGGCGTGTTGGCGCGCCAGCTAAGCAGGCCGAGCTTGTCGTTTATGTGTGGAGAAAAATGGGCAGACAAAGTGAAGACAATTGTAATAGTTTGTTGCCTTCTGGCCTTCTTGCCTTCTTGCCTTCTTGCCTTCTTGCCTTCTTGCCTTCTTGCCTTCTTGCCTTCTTGCCTCTGTCTTTTGCCAGCAAGAAAGCAGCCAGCGAGCGGTAACTGTCAGCTCGATGGGCCATTCGTCACTGCAATTGGACTCTGGAGAGTCGCGCGCACTTCAAAGCCAGTGCCAAGCTTCCAGAGCCGCAAAGAAGCGCCTCAAGAGAACTTGGTCTATCCAAAAGCACCTTCACGGGAGCGTCTTCTCGTTAATTTTCTCTGCCGCCGCTCCTCGTCTGTGTTCTGTGGAGAGCCACACTCAAGGCGCCCGCCCAACCGCAACAACGACAACTCACAAACAACAACAACGAACGAGGAAGAAGACTCAACTCGTCGTGAGTCGGGCGCACCATTTCACAGTGATGCAACGAGAGCAGAAGAGAAGACTGAATTTGGCCCAATTGGACGCCTTTCGGCATGGAAGTGCCACCGAATTGAGCTCGACAGAGCCAGCAAATAATCGACTGGCACGGATTGCGGGCGAGAAGGCGCGGCCATGTCGCCTCTCGGGCTCACTCTGGCGGCCTTCAGTGTGTGGAGCTGCAGTTTGCAGGGCAAATGAACCGTGTCGAGGGGCAGCCTCGAGAGCGAGCGATGAGCTCGGTGGGGCCGGCCTGAGCTCGGCGTTTCGAGGCGTCTTGAGGCGGCTTGGGAGCGGCGGCGGGCGAGCAACTGTGTTCCGCGGTGACACACAGCACAGAGCGTGCGAACGGGCCGCCGCGCACAGTCTGCGGCAGACAGTCTGCGGCACACAGTCAGCGCGCAGTTTTCTGTGCGCGATCAATGCAGTTTGCTGCGAACCTGCAGACTGCAGTGCGCCTTAGGTGCGGCACTGCTTTGCTGTTGCCTTCGACTGGGCGCCGCTCACAGTCGCCCGGCCGGCGCCAACAACTGACCGCAGACCCTGGTGGGCGCGTCTTTGCCTTTGCAACGAGCACTTGTTGCGAGCACTCTGTTCACTCGGCGACAGAATGGCCATCCTGGAGGACCGGCCGATTGCACTGGCCATTAGAATTCATTGGCGAGCCGCTCAACAGGTGCGCCCGGCGCCACGCTCGGCCGCCCCAGTCGAGCCGCCGGGCCAAACGTCTGGGCCAATTGTCTGGGCCGATTGCCTGGGCTAAATGGCCCAAATGGCCGCCGGCTCGCTTGGCCGGCCGAGCGGCGAGCGCGCGGCCAGCTCGGCCGCTCTTGTCGCTCTACAGAGGTCTCTCTCGGCCGCTCTTGGCGCTCTACAGAGGTCTCTCTCGGCCGGCGCGCTCCCAGACGCGCCCGAGCTGAGCTGCAGCTGAGCTGCGCAGGCCGCGCGCTCGCCGGGCGACACTTAATCGTCGGCTCTCATCAGCGCCGATGGACACCATTGGAGCGAGGGAGCAGGCCGACTGGAGAGTGGCGCCGGCCATTTGACCCAGGGCTCTGGAGCGGCGCCACTCGCCACTGATTTGAATAATTCATGCCCATTGTTGTTCGTTAGCAAACAAAACGACGGGCGAGAAATTCAATACCTGTCTCGTCGTCGATGGGCCTGCTTGAGCTGAGTTGAAAGGTGGCCGGCGGGGAGCAGGTGCCAAAGGGGAAGGCTGGAGAGGGGGGGGCGCCTAAGGGCTGGAGTGCATTGCACTGGGCTGCGCGGGAGTGCCAAAGCCGGGCGCTCGTCTGCGGACAGCGCGAATCTCGCGCGCTCGAGTGGCCCGCGCACAGACTGCCACTGCGCTGTGCTGCGCCGCGCGCGTCTGCCGACAGACCGAATCCTCGCAGTTAGGCATTCGTGCACAGTGTGCAGTGTGGAGTCTTCACTGCGGACAATATGTAGTAGTAAACACAATGCTCGATGGCCAGTCTTCCAAGTGGCTCAATTTCCCACATGGACAAGGACGATCCGGCTCAAGTGGTCTCTCGAGTGCGATTTTGATCACCCCTCCAGATGTTGTCCACCGCTGTCGAATGGTGTCCGATGCTTCCAAATGGTGCTCAATGGTTTGCAATGGTCTGCACTGCAACCACTGCAATGCGACCGCCGCAAACCTTGTCCTAAGCGCCGGGCCAGTCGGAGTGCACTCGGCGGCTCACCACCAATTGACTGACCGCTGGACGCCCTTCGGAGCACTTGAGGCTTGCGGCTGGCGAGCGGCAGGTCGCTTGGCGTGAGCGCCTTTGGGGCAGATCCGGAAGCTTGGCGGCCCTAAAATCGGCGCCCACGCAGACCCAAAGAGGCCCAGATTACCTCGAAGCAGTGGCGGGCCCAACGAGGCGCCTCAAAGGAGCGCATCTCGTCCTCGAGCTCGCCAGTTTGCGGAAGACCCTCTCTGCTGGGCGCGCTCGCCAGGGGCAACCGAGTAACTCGATGCGCGTCTGTTGGGCGCAAAGTGGATGGGGCGCAAGATTGATGATAAAGTGGCCGCCAGTTTGGTGTGAAAATGTAGCAAATTTTACAGATTTGCCGCCACTTGTGGGCAGGCTGGGCGAGCTGGCGAGGGGCGCTAAGGTCGCTTGCTGAGCCAGTTGTGTGCTGTTTGCAGACTGCGTGCAGTGCGCGTGCACTCAGCTTCCATTGAGCTTCCATTGGGCTTCCATTGGGCGCGCAGTGAGCGTGCATTCAGTGCGCATTCAGTGCGCGTTCAGTGCGCGTTCAGTGTGCGTTCAGTGTGCGTTCAGTGTGCAGTGAGCGCCGCAGACTGCCTGTCGGCTTCACGCGCGCCCAACAAAGAGGAAGGCCGACTCGCTTCCACTCAAATGGGCGCCCCAATTGAATTGGCGCCGCGCGGGCCAGATATTGATTATAATAATCATCACAATTGGGCTGCACGCGAGCCTGTGAGCTTGTGAGCTTGTGAGTGAGCTCGCGAGTGAGCAAGCTTGCGAGCGACTAGGCGCCAGACACTCCGCCGGCCTGCTGGCTGGAGCTCGGCTGCAGGGCGCCCTTTCCGCCAAGGCGAGCGGAAAGAGGCCCCAAAGGGGCGCACCAGCAGCAGCCCGCAGTCTGTCTGCGGCGCCCCCTTTGGCACGCACAAAATGGGGCCAAATTGGGCCGAAGGAGGCCCCAAATGGGCGGCCTCTCCTCTGCCTTGGCAGTTGGGGGCCGCACTCACTCACTCGCAAGTTGGCGAGTTGGCAAGCTCGCTGGCATGCCAGTGTGCAAGCTCGCCAGCTTGCCAACTGGCAAACTGGCGAGCGAGCAAACTGGAAAGCTAGCCTTTTGCAGGGGCCCTTTGCGAGAGGGCGGCCCCGCCCGCATTCAGCCAGCTTGCAAGGTGGAATATTTGGCCCAGCCAATGGGGCGTGCAAAATATTCACAAGACTTCCGGGCGAGCGCGCGGCCGCCGGAAGTGCAAAGTGAAAATCTGTTGAAAGCTCCTGAATGGGGGCGGCCACAGTCTCCGGCCCGGCCCAGCCGAGCTCGCCGCCAGTCCATATGGTGGCCAGCGAGGCGCCCGCAGACGCGGCTGCAAACTGCCCGCCGGAAGTGGCCGCCCTTGCCGCTCCTAAGGGTCGTCGAGTGTGCCCAGCTGGCAAGCCAGAGGGCGCCACTGGAGACAAACACGACCACTAATTAGGTTATAAATCTCGGCCCCACCGAGAGGCTTAGAGGCGCGCCCGCAGCCTTAGGGCCGCCAGCTCACCGGGCGGCTGCCCATTAGCGGCGGCCGAATCATCTCGGCCGCCAGCTAATCCGCCGGCCGCCAAGACAAATGAAGGTGTCCTAAAGCAGGCGAGTTGGGCTGACCCTTAGGGCTGGCCCGTGCGAGCCGCCCAAGTGGACGAGGGGCCCACTGACAGTCTGCCGGCCAGAAAGACAGACACTCGCCCGCAGACACTCTGCCGCAGACAGTGGCCCGCAGTGCTCAGAGGCGAGGAGAACGCGCGCGCCCTCTGGCGGCGGCCGATCGAAGCAGCGCGCGCTCGCAGTTTCCAGTGCTTAGGATTGGTAAAGCGGCGCCCAAAGTGGCCCCCGCTGGCCAGCTAGATTGCCACGGCTAGTCTCTGGCGACCAAGTTATGTTTCCAGGGCCAGAGATGAGCGGCGGCGAACAAGGCAGTCGCAGTTTGGAGCCTAGTTGGTGGGCCCGAAATGGGTCCATTCATCTTGTTTTTTCTCCCTCTTTTTGTTCACCCGAAGGGCCGCCCGAAGGCGCCTTCTGATCGAGCTTGTCGGAAACATTTAGCCAAACGCGAGATAAAACACAAGAAACAGACAGAGCCGCCCGGAGTTGGCATGGGGGCCACCCTTAGGCGCGGGAGACGGTCTTTGTTTGGGCGCCGGCGGCGTGCAGAGCTGCGTTCTGGTCGTAAAAATGGGCCAAATTTTGGCCGCCGGACTGCCTCTGGCCGCCAGACACTGTGTGTGGCAGGCGGCGGATTTGGCAACCGCTTCGGACTTCAGCTAGGCTCTAGTTTGGGGCCCAGCTTGGGCTCCAGTGTGGCCATTTGTCGGCTGAGGAGCTCAGAATTGGCGAGCTGGGCTCTTCCGGAAGGGCCGTCCAATCGGCCCCAAATGGGCCCACTTTCACTTCCACTTCCACTTCCACTTGCAGCGTCCAGGCGGCAGGTGGAAGTGAAGTAAAGGAGAGCGATCCGCAAAAAATTGTATTGCATTTTATATTATTATATTATTGAGTGTGTGCTTTGCGGCCTTGCAGCAGTGGGCAGTGCAGCGAGCCCATGCACTGCGAGCAGAACGAGTGGGCCAGAGACTGTGTGCGGCCCATTGGAGGCTCATTGCGCGTCAAAAATAGGGTTACATTTTTACGCAGCATTGCGCGGGAATTTATCACCTTATTTTTGGCCAAAAGTGCTCACTGCGCAGTCGCCAGCACGCAATCCAACGCTCGGCCAGCTGGGCAAACTTGTGTGATTTCTCAACTTTTTCCAATCTCAAACAGTGAACACTTCACTTGCTCTTTTCTCTCTCTGGCTCCTCCTAAACACACAAGGCCAAACTTTCGCAGAGACAGGCAATAGTGCGCGAAAAGAGGCGCCCTCTTTGAGCTAAGCTCGAGCAGCGCCCACCACTTTTGGCCAGACTCTTGGCCAGCCTTTGGGCAGCCAGATTTTCATTTGGGCCCCCCATTTTCAGCCCCACACTTTGGCCAGATTCTCGTCCGCATTCGACGAGCTGGCTGGCCGCGTTCGAGTTCAAGAGGCAAAGTTTTGGCTAAGATTTGGCCGCACACAGTGGCAAGTTTGAGCGTTGTGAGCGGCTGAGTTTGGGGCAAAGTTTGGGCAAAGTTTGGGCGAAATTTGGCCAGAATTTGGACAGAATTTGGCCCACATTTCAGCAGAGAGAAGCGACAGAGAAACAACTGCGAGGAGAGAACAAAGCAAAAGGAAACAACAACAGTGGCAAGCTCGCAAGAGGCAGAAAAGAAGCGCCCCAGAGTGTGGCCGCGGGCAAACAGTGTAAGAGCAACACACTAAGACCAACAGGAACAATATCAATAATAATAATAATCGCCCCGGAAGGCAAAGGGCGAGCTCTGGCGCGCCGCAAGCCCAAGAGCCGAAGCAGCAGCTGCGCGCTTGGCCGCCGGAAGTGGCCGCGGGCGCCACACTCTTGGCGCACTCTTGGCCGCATCGAGGCCGCTTTGGGGCGTCGTGCGGCGAGCCGCGTGAGCTGCATAGAAGTGGCCTGAGCGCCGAGAGTTCGTGTGTCATTTGAATGGGCCCGCCTGAGACAATGGTTCTTCTTGGAGGAGCCCCTCGAGGCGCCCCCCAGGCTGCCGGCGCTTAGGTGCGGCCAGCGCGAGAACTGAGCCTCGCAAGCAGGCCCTCAAGACACTCTGCGCGACGCCTTAGGTGCGGCCAGCTGGCCGATCCTTGGGGGCCGCATTGAGCTGCTTTTGGGCTGCTTTTGGGCAACACTTGGCCGTTCTAGTCAGTGATCGGCGAGCAAAAGCACCAGCAACTCACTCAAGCCAAGCTCAAGCCCAAGACAAAGCGCAAACTCTGCAACTGGTTGGCCGCAGGTGGGGACCAGTTGGCAACCAAATCGGGTGAGTACTCTGGACATTTTGGCCGCTCTTTCGCGACTCTGAACTCTGCTCATTGTGGTCTCGCGTGTCGCAGGTGCTCTGGGTGGCCGCACTTCCGCCCGCAACACCTAAGCTTTGGTGAAGCGGCCCAGTTGGTTGCTCGCGTGGGCCCACTATGCACGAGCTACAGTAGCCAGCTTGCAGCCAGTGGGGCGCCAAAATCTGCCCAATTGGGGGCCAAGCTCGTCTCGTGGAGGCGCCACTGTTTGTCTGCGGCCCCGGCGGCTTAGGGCGAGCGGGCGGCCGCGGACGTGGAGGTGAGAATTTCATTAGCGTTCAAAGGGCGGCCTTTGGGGCGAGCGCCGAAGGCCCTCGGCAGAGCGGCCACTTCCGGCCGGCTGGGGCGCAGGGCGAGGAATGGCGCCCCCGAATGGTGGCACTCGAATCGACTGCTCGCGTGCAACGGACAATATTGCAGGGGAGAGGAGAAGTGTGTTTGGGAGCTGAGCTAAGTAATGGGAAAATGGTAAAAATTTGAAATTCTTTTGGGCGCGCAAACGGCGAACCCAATTGGGCTGGTCTGGGCGCTTTTGGGGGCCATTTGTGGGCCCCAATCTGGACTTGTTTGGGCGTCTCGGGGGCCAAAGAGGCGCCAGCAGAGCAGCGGGCAGAGAGCAGTGGGCAGAGACCAGTGGGCAGAGACTAGTGGGCAGAGACTAGTAGGCATAGCAAAAGCACAATGCACACAGACCATAGAGAGCACAAAGCACAGTCTGCAGTGTGCACACTGCACACTGCACACTGCACGCGAGCCGCAACACTGCAGCAGTGCAGCACCAAAGCACCAATGCAGCAATGCAGCAATGCAGCAAAGCACCAAAACACCAAAGCAAAGCAATGCGCCGCCCAATTGGCCAAAGCTCAGCCGCCCCCGCCGACTGGCCATCATTAGCCCCCGTTGATCATCCGGATCCCAAACAAGCCCACCGCCACAACAGACTCCCACTGGCCCTAATCCGGCCTTCTGCGCTCGCTCGAGGCCGCCCAATTGGGCCTGCCAGCGGGCCGAGGTGCCAGTGGGGCGGCCAAATTGGGGCCTCTAGTCGAGTGCTGCTCTGTTTGCCTCCGCCTCTGCCTCTGCCTTTCACAATCCGATGGCACGACGATGATAAAACATCGCCCCAAAGGCGCCCTCTGGCCCCTTCTTGGCCACTGTGGCAAGCAGGCGGCAATCTAGAGGCTCCAAACGGGCGCACAAACCTCTCTCTCTCTCTCTCTCTCTGCTGCGCCAAACTGGCCGCCCTCAACTGGCCAGCCAAACTCCCGCAGACTAGCCGCCCTAAACTTTGGGCAGTCTTTCAGCCAAAGACTGTCTGGCTGGCTGGCTGGCCGGCCCAAAAACGGCCAGCCAGACGCTCGTTAGATAGAGTGAAAAGTGGGCCGGAAGTGGGGCCGGAAGTTGTCTGGTTGGACGGTATTAGATTTTTGCCCGTCCGTTGCCTTATTTGATTCTGTCCATTTTTGCGCCCATTTGGCTCCCTTTGAGGCCCTGCTTTTGAGGCGTCTGAATGTGTTTGCAGCAGTGCACACTTTGTTCGGCCAGTTTGGAGGCGCGAATTATTATCATTTCGTTGGCTGTCTTGGTGTTCTGGGCGAGTTTTGGGCGCACAGACTGCCACTTCTGGGCGCGTTCCGCGCTCGTTGGCCGCCTCCTCTTTGCCTCCTCTGTGCTGCTCGCTGGGCGCGCAGTGATGAGGCGCAGAGAGAGAGAGAGAGAGAGCTGGGTGGACAGTGTGCGGCAAGACAGTTGCAGCTCGCCTTCCAAAAGACCCAACGGCCCAAAGACCAACTGCAAAGTGGCCGCCAGTCTGTCTGTCTGTCTGTCTGTTTGGGCCATTGTTTGGGCGCTGATTTGCGAACAAGCAGCAAGGGCGAGCAAAGCGGCGAGAGACGAGCGTCCGAGTGACACGACGGGCGAGCTCCACCAGTGCTCCAGCAGTGCTCCAGCAGTGCCCATTTGCGCCGGCCGCTCGTCTTCCGTGTGGGCCTCTGGCGCGCCCTGTCAGACATCAAGTCGCGTGCATCTGTCGCCCGCGCGCTAAGGTCCACGCTCGCCTCCTGCTCGCTCGCTCGCCTTCAGATTCAGAGGAAGGCCTCTGACGAGCAGCAACAAGCCACGCCCACTGGCGAGCGAGCTGCAAAAGCGCACCTGGCGAGCTTGGCGGCCAGAGACTAGCTTGGGCGCAGTCCAGGCGCAGTCTGGCCGCTCCTTAGGTGCAGTCTGGGCGTTGTTTGGGCGCAAGCAGAGGGCCCAAACAGAGCAAACTCGATCGATGGGCGAGCTTATTTGGCCCATTTGCCGATGGGAACTGGCCAACTGCAGAGACTGGGACCAGCATCGATGCGGCCCACTTGCTCCACATCAATCAAACGTCATCCTCCAAGATCGAGCGGCCCAAAACTGCAGTCTGGAGGGCGCCACTCTGGCAAGCTAGCTAGCTGGAGAGGAGACTCTAGAGGGCTGCTCTGGGCGCCAAGTGGGCCAGGCGGCGAGCAGTGGTTGTCGGCGAGTTTTCAGCCCCAGTTATCGGCGCTTGTCGCCCCCGAGCGCAAATGGGTTTCCGCCTCTCAGTCCCAATGAAGCAGCTAGCAGCTAGCAGCTAGCAGGCGACTCCAAGCAGCCAGCAAGCCGGCCAGCCAAATCAGACGAGCTTGTCTGAGCGGCAGCTGACATTGATCGCTGTTTTCTGGCCTCGCGGCTCTCCAGAGCTCGTGTCGTGCTCTGGAGTCCCACAAGCTCGGCAGCTCGCCCCCAAGCAGCGCCTCTTTCCTCTTTAGCGGCCGGCTAAATACTGGCGCTTCTGCTCTAATGAGCAGTCTGCACACACTGGCCCCCAGCTGAGCTCTGGCCCACGCGAGCTTGCCAGCAAACTCGCCCAGCTCGCCCGGCTCGCTTGCCAGAAAAGCGGCCCCACAAAGCCGGCCAGACAAGGCCCATTATGTCCGTTGGGCCGGCCAGACTGCAGTGCCGCCCGCGCGCCGCCCGCTCGCTCGCTGGCCGCCTATTTTGGGCTCCAAATGGGCGCCCAAACTGGTGGGCTCAGTGTGCATTCTCCTGCACTAAACTGGCCTGAACTGAACTGATCCAAACGGAACTAAACTAAAGGAAACTGAACCAAACTGGCCAGCTCGCCGGCGAGGATTGTGTGCGCCCGCATGGTGGCCACACTGAGACAAAGGCACGCTCCTTTGGCCAACTCGCACCCAGACAAACCGAACTAAACGCAAACTCAAACTCAGACTCAAACTCAAACTGGACTCCCAATTTAATTTTTCGCCCTCTTTGTTTTTGCGAAAACTGCCTCCAACTGGCTGACCAAAACGAATTGGTCAGCCAGTTGGAGCTCCGTCGCTTAGCTCGCAACTGCCACTCGGCCACCCACAACTGTCCCTCCTCCTTTTTTCCCCTCGCCAAACAGAACCACCTTTCCAAAAGGACACTCGCCGCCCACTTCCGGCTCCTCTGCACCACTTCGACTGGTCTTGACCAGTGTCTTGACCAGTGTCTCGCCCGCACCCAGTCTGCCCCAAAAGGAAAAGGTGTAAAGGTGGACACCTCCAGGAGAGACAACCTTCAAGAGAGACAACCTTCAAGACCTCTAGAAAGGGGCGTGTCTAAACTTGGACTTTAGGTGTAGACCTTAGGTGAAGACTGGCCTAAACTCGAGACCTAGACTCTAGAGCCAGACTCTAGGCTGTTTTTCTTCGCTCGGGGCCAGAGTTGAGGTGTTGGCGCGTGCCTGCGAGCGTTCATCTGAGCGCGAGAGGCGCCAAGTTGGAAGTGGGCTAAATTTGGCCAAATTTGGTCAAATTTGGTCAAATTTCGCTCCACTGAGACAAACTGAGAGACAGTGAGTAATGCTGAGCAATGCTGAGTAATAGTGAGTAATAGTGAGTAATAGTGAGCCCAATTGGACGAGGTGGCGAGCGCCGCGGGCAGTCAGCGACTCGGAAAGAGTTGGCGAGACTTTGGCAAGACTTGGCCAAAGTTGGCGAGACTTTGATAAGACTTGTGGCCACTTTTGACCACCTTTGGGCGCCGGCCGAGCGCAAAGGCACGACAAACGAGCCGAAAGGGCGCCTCTGGAGAGCTCACTTGGCCCCACCGAGTTGTGAATAATTTCTGGCCCCATTAATTGAGCCCTCTACTTTGGGGCTACATGAAAGCGGGCTTGCAGCTTGTAGCTTGTAGCTTAGAGCAAGTTTGCGGCTGGCTAGCTTGCAGCTTGTAGCTTGTAGCTTGCAGCTTAGGGCGAGCTTGCGGCCGGCGACCGCGGCCATTACTCAGCGGGCGCACACGCACGGCCGGCCAGCTAGGAGGAGCAGCTTCCGGCCGCTTCCGGCTGGGCGCAGCTCGAAACTGGGCGCGCGCGGAGGAAGAGCACCTGGGCGGAAGTGGAGGGGGCGGAAGCGGAGCAGTGGGCGAAGAGCGGCGGCGGAAGTAGAGTGGTGGTGGGCCAGCACTTCTTCTTGGGGCTTCTCGAGACAGACGCGCGGACGGCCGGCAGAGTAGGGCAGCAAGTTGGGCGCCGGCGCTAAGCGCGGCCACTCGAGGCGAACAGCTTCTCCTCGGGGCCACGTTTCCGCCGCCCGCGAGGAGCAGCCTCACTCAAAGAGCCCACACACAAAGACACGCAAAGGCGGGCAAGGAGACGCCACTTCCGGTGCGGCCAACAAGAAAAGCCGCGCGCGCGAGGTAATCTCAAGTTTCTGCTCAACTTGACTCGCGCTTAGGGCGACCCTTGGGAGCCGGCCGACTGTCTGTGGGGAGCTGAGTCTTGTGCTCGGTGTGCTTGTGTCAGTGTGTGTGTGTCGGTCTGCGCGTGTGGGGCGCCCAACTATGCTAGACCTTAGGGCAGGCCAGAGAGGCGGCAAGGAAGCGAGAAAAAGCGGCAAGGAGGAGGCAAAGGGGCGCCAGATAAAGGCGCAAGAGTGGGCAGAATAAACGAGGCGTCTCGCCGGCTTGGATGCAGAGCGCTCGCTTGGCATGCGGGCGGACCTTAGCCTCCAGGTGGCCCGGCAGAGGCAGAGGCAGAGGCAGAAGAGGAAGCAGAGGCAGAGCTGCAGCGTCTAGCTCTGAATGTCACTCGACGGCGACCAATTTCGGCCCGCTTAGGCTGATTGAATGCGCGCCGTTCTGGCCGCAAACTGGCGAGCTTTTGCGGGCTGGCGAGCTTGCGGGCGAGCTTGCGGGCGAGCTTGCAGGCCGGAGGACAGTCTGCGGCCAGACGGGCGAGCCCTTTGCTTGCAGACGGGCAGTGGGCGGCCCTTTGGATGCGGGCGGTTTGGTTTAAAATTGCGCCAAGCTTGCGAGCTTGCGGGCGAGCTCGCTGCAAGATTGGCCGTCTTGAGAGCAGGCGTCCTGCGAGCGGGCGTCTTGCCGCCGAGCCTAGTCCTCCGCGCGAGGGATGAGCAAGATGTGGCCAAATATGGCCAATGTTTGCATTTGGCGGCCGCATTCAGGGCACGTGCTTGCTGGCCGGCCGCAATCTGGCCCTCTCGAGTGGCCGCAATTGGGCCGGACGAGCTTAGGAGTGGCCCTAAGGAGAACTAAGGAGCGCCCACTCCTCAGCGCTGCTCAGTGCTCCTTAGGGCTCCTTGCGGCTGCTTAGGGCTCCCTAAGCTTAGGGCGAGCATCGAGCCTCCGTCGAGCGAGCTCTGCTCTGCTGGCCATCGGTAACAGTGGCCGATCGAGCCGGCGGACAATTGGCGGGCGCGCGCCACTCGCTCATGCAAAATCCATTACTGTCTGCGGCCCACTCGAGCCAGTCCGCAAGTGGCCCACTCTTTGCTCTCTCGCAAGCGTCTTGCCATCAGCTAGCGTCTTGCCAGCTCGGCCCAAGACGCTCGAGACGCTCGAGAAGCTCGACGAGACGCCCAAAAGGGCCAAGAATGCGCCCTTCTGGCAGGCTCTAATTATACTTGAGGCCAGAAACGGGCGTGCTGTTGTTGATGTTGTATTGTGGCCTCTCAAACTTGGTGTCTGTCTGGCCGAACTGCCGACGACTGTCTGCGGCCCGAGCTAGTTTGCCGCCCGAGCTACAGACTGTAGTCTACGGCCCAAGCTAGTCTGAGGCGCTCCAGTCGGGGCCACTTCCGGCGCCCAATTTCAAGCCCTTGATTTGCGACTGGCCACTGGCGAGCAGCGCGCGGCCACCTCGTAAACAATAAAGCCGCCGGGCTCGCTCGAGGCGCCCCCACGCGCAGCCGGCAATCAGGCGCTGGCGATAAAATGACACAAGAGATATATGGCCAACTGCTCGCCGGGCAGAGAAGGGCCAGCTGCAAAGTGGGAAAGTGGGAAAGTGGGAAGTTGGGCCCACTTTTCCACTTCCAAGCCTCAACCGACTGTGTGTGGTAGTCTACCACTCGCAGACCATCTCCGGCAGACTGTCTGCGGGCAAAACTGGCCCGCAGACTGTCTGCCGGCTTGCCATTGCTCGCCGCTCGCAGCTCGCCGCTTTGTGGTTTTCCAGCGCTCCTAAATCCTGGCCAAACGCGCGCAAACATAAACTCAATTGAAATATAAAGCTTTCGCGTTCTGGCCGCCCGGCCAACTCGCCGGCCTTTGTGGCGAGCTAGTCTCTGGCGAGCTAGTCTTTTCTAGATAGCCAGTCTTTTCCAGCTAGCCAGTCTTCTCTAGCGAGCTAGTCTTTTCTAGATAGCCGGCCAGTCTCAAGCGAGCCAGTCTCTGGCGAGCTGGCCAGAAGGAAAGTTGGGGCTGTCTGTTGGGGCCGCTTCCGGTGGGCGAGAAGGAAAAGAAAATGAGATGAATTTTGCTCTATTTTGCTCTTGTTTTGCTCTTGTTTTGCTCTTGTTTTGTTGGTGGGCAAAGTGCGCGGCTCGCTCGGTCTGCGTGCGGTCTTCGTGCGGTCTTCGTGCGGCCAAGAAGTGGGGGCCAAAAAATGGTGGCACGAAGAGCCAAGTGTCCCCGAGGACAGTCGGCGGCGGCGCGGCCAGAACAAATACACTTGCGCGGGCCAAGATTCAATTTCAATCGAAGGCACGCCGAGTGGAAGCCGGCGGGCACTCTCTGCCGCTCACTTGGCCCACTTACTTGGCCAGTCGCCACTTCAATTGGCCGCAACTAGACACTAGCTTGGGGGGGGGGCCACACACAATGGCAGTCAATTGGGCGCACACAAACGAGCGCCAAATGGGAGCCATCGAGGCCAAATGGGCAACCACTGGCACGCAAACAGGCCCATCCAACACACACACACACACAGACTAGCCACTGGAGACTGTCTGGCTCACGGGGGAGGCAAACAGGAGCCGAAAGGGGCCGGCGGAAGTGGCGGCGGTCTGTTTGGGGCGCCTTTTTGTCAAATTGTTTCCTCCAGGTGCAGCGTGTGGGTGGTGGTGGTCGTGTTTGTGACAAAACAGGACTCATCAGGGCGGCCGAATTAATCTGTCCCCTTTCAGTGGGGCGCGCCAATCGATCTGAGAAGTGGGTCTGAAGGCTAAGGGCTGAAGGCTGGGGGCTAAGGGCTGGGGGCGCCTAAGGGTGGGCGCCGCAAGCTCGCGGGGGGCCCTCTCTTTTCAATTGGCCAATATAAGGGCGCCCATTTCTGGCCTTTTGGGCGCGTCTTGGCATGTCAAGTTTGCTCTTGTGTGCAATTACAAGTAGTCCTTGTTGTTGTTGTTGTCGTTTGGGCGCCCTGTTGGCTCGGGCGGTTCGCGTGCGGCCGCACCTAAGCTGCGGGCTCTGTTTGTGTGCACTTGCACTTGGACGGCATTCCTGCGCGTCTCCATTGGAAGTCTGCAGCAAAAGTGTGTGCGGCAGACAGTGTGCGGGTGAGACTGTGTGCGCCAATGGCAAAGTGCCGCACACTGCCAAGCGGCGCCGCAAAGGCCCCCAAACAACAAACAAGCCTTGCCGAACGCGCCTCGCCGGCCCCAACGCGCCGCCACGCTCCTCAGGCCGCTCAAAAATGGCCCCAAATTGCAGAGCACAGCCCAGGCAAACATCCATCCACTTAGACGGCCCAATGTCCGCCCGCCGCGAGCCTGTGGGCCGCCGGAAGGGTGCAGCTGGCCCAGTGGCTCGCTCGGGGCGGAGAATAATGGCAGAGTGAGGGGGGGAAATGGCCGGCGATTTGTGCATTGGACTAGAAGAATTAGCCAGCCCAAACAGAGCGTGATTTGGGCTCCCCTCGGGCAGCCAGTGGTTGACCGTGAAGCTTGTCTGGGATGTGGCCGCTGGCAGTCTCTGGCTTGCCGCTCACAGTCTGGCGGCGGTGGAAAAAGTTTAAACTCGCCGGCCGCCGATGACACGCGCTCGGCCTCCAGTTGGCCCTCCGCAGCCACTCGCTGGCAGTGCGCGACACACTGTCTTAGGGCGGCATTAGTATCAGTATCGAGGGGTATTAGCGGCACTTCTTGGGGCCACTTGGGCGTCCATTAGCCGGCGGCTCGAAGCTTGGCAAATGCACACGCGCCACATGAATAATTGGGCCCGACTTTGTGTGCGGCTTTCGGCGAGCGCTACAGTCTCCGGCTTCAGTCTTTAGCCACAGTTTCCAGTCTCTAGCCAAAGTTTCCAGCTCTTAGCCAGTCTCTAGCGCCCCAAATTGCACTGCTCGATGCTCGGCCCGCAACTGCCGCAGACTGACGCCCGAGGAACAGGCCTGGGCGAGCAAACAGCAAGCGCGGCTCGCAGTTACAGTTGCAAACTTGCGAGCTTGACGCTCGCCAGCAAGCTCGCAAGTTTGCAACTTTGCAAGCTTGCCAGAGCTCCCACGCTTTTGCCCGAGCGCCAAATCAATCACAAATGTAATCCGCCACGCTAGTTCGCGCCGCCAGCCAGTTAGCTGCTGATTAAGTGTTTTGAATTCCGATTGACGGGCGGCCGTCGTCGCGCCGAGATGCCCAAATGATACTCGGCCGAGTTGGCCTCTTGCAGCTTTAGAGGCGCGCCCAAAAGGCGCCCAAAGCGCCAAACGCTCGCCCAAGACTGGCCCACGACTGGGCGAAATGCGAGCGCCCAAAGCATCTTCAGTCGGGCGGTGCTCTCGCGGGACTGAAGGTCCCAGAAGGGCGGCCGTGCGGGTTCCCCTGGCGCTTTGGGCGCGCGGCTGCGCGCAGTCCGAATCCCAAGGCTGCGGCGCGCACGCTGCGCGAACGGCGCCGAACGGGCCCGTGCGCGGCCCTTAGGGCTGGAGCGCGCGGGCATCGCGCGCTCTCCAGACGAGTGCCAATTCTGCCCGCCTCCACGTGACGCCGCCCACTCAAGATGGGCCTTCGTGTGGGCCCCAAATCCCGTCGAGTCGCCCAATTTTCGGCCGCCCGAGCGGCGCACTCGAGTGGAGCAGCGCCAGAGTGGCAAGGCGGCCGTCTGGACGGCATGGAGATGGGCATATTTGGGCCCCAATCGAGTCAGTTTTTGATTTCACTTGTTCGCCCGGCCGAGCTTGACTGATGATCGCGGCGCCTCGGCCGGCCCGACTGGCAGGCGCGTGCCAAAGCTCGGCGCAATGGGCGGCCCCAAGCGACGAGCTAGAGTCTTGGGCGAGCGTCCTGGGCGAGCGTCTTGGGCGGCCACCAAATGACGGCATCACTCGGGCCGCTAACTAGCCGTCGAGCTTGCGGCCGTGCGGGCGGCCACACGTCATCGGCGGGGCCCTGAGAGGCGCGGCGTGGGACTCTCTCGTCTCCGTCTGGGCCGCTGACGAGCGACGCTCGACGCCCGACGCTCGACGGGCGGACGGCAGGGCAAGCTCTCGGCGAGCTCGCCGGAGAGTGTGGCTGGCGGGCGGCGGCGTGGCGTTGAATTAATATGCGAGTGGCTGCAAACTGGAGGGCCGCAAACTGGGGGCTAGACTGGCCTCCGTTTGGGGCCCGATTTTGGAGGCGCGCGAGATGGAATTGTGAATCATAAATCATAAATAAAAATAAGGTGTCACCCCGATTAGATATGGAGCGGGGCCTGCGCGAGGGGGGCGCAGTCTGTGCTGGGGGCGCAGCTTTGCTGCAGTTTTGCACGGGCGCCTGCACGCGCTGCAGGGGGAAGCAGCGGCGCGGAGGCACAGACTGCCGTGCAGCGCGCGCATGAAAAAAAGAATGCTCCGCGTCCGGGAATCGAACCCGGGTCTCCTCGGTGACAGCGAGAGATACTCACCACTATACTAACGCGGATACACATGAGCGATTGAGCAGAAAGGTGCCTATTTCAATCACGCGCGCGGGAGGCCCCGCTCAATGGGAAAAAATATCAACTACACCCAAGGACGCCCCACGTCCAGCAGCCATTGATCGCGTGTCCGGCAATCAATTTGGGCCCCCTCCTTTAGTTCGGACATTCAATCAAATTGCGCATGGCGGCGCAATCATCTAATCGAGCGGGCGGCAGCCGCTGGCCCATCGGTGAGTGTTTGGCCACGCTGAGGGCTGGCCGCATATTAGGGCGGCAGCGCATAATTATTGTTGTATACAGTAGTCTGCCCGTCTCATTCGGGAGACACTCTCGACGGTGTCCTGGCGCTCCGTGAAGCGTATGCATGCATGTAAAAGTGTTCACTGTGGCCCAGGCACAGTTGTTTGTGCAGCTCGGCCAACTCTGACTACAAGCTCGCAAGTCTGCCCGCTAGCTTGCCAACAGGAGCCCGCTTGACAATCGGCGAGGGGGGCGCAAAAAAGGGCCCATTTGTTGGCCGTTTGGATCTGGCGGCGGACGAGCGCTGGCTGCTCAGCCTAGGCCGCTGCTTAGGGGCGCTGCTTAGGGCCGCCAGCACAATGGCTCGTCTCCTAGGGCTGCACGTCGCTCGCTCGCTCGCTCGCTTGCCAGCCGGCCGGCCGAGTGAATGGAGCTCGCCAGCTCGCCAACTTGGGCTCCTTCGAGAGCTCGCGACGTGTTGGCTCAAAGTGGGCCGCTTTGTTTGGGGCCGTAATGAAAATTGGTTATGCAGAGGCAAATCACACACTCGCCAAACGACGCCCTGGGACTTGGCGCCGCTTCCAGCTAGTAGAGACTGTCTGTAGTTGCGGTGTTTGTTCTTCCAGCCGTCTGACTCCATTCAGCTTTTTCCTCCTGGCCCGTTGGCAAGCTGGCAAGCTAGCTGGCTGGCTTTCTGGATGGCAAGCTAGCAAGCTGGCGAGCTGGCTGGGCGCAGAATGCAAGCCTTAGAGGCAGCCCACGCTCACTTGCACTTGCACCAAACTGGAAGAAGTTACTTGCCGCCGACAAGCTGCACACTCTCGCGCACCAGACGATCATTGCGGCGCCCACTTGGGCCCAAAATCGGCCCACAGACGGCCAGCAATTGATTTATGAACAATCGGCCGGCCCTCTGCTTGCGTCTGTCCGTCTGTCTGTCTGTTTATCCGTTTGTCTGGCTGGCTGGCTTGTCGCCGTCGCCCGTCGCCCACCGCACGGCGGCCCCTCGGCGCCCCGAGCTCGGCCCGCCGTCCACAGTCTGTAGCTCGGGGCCCCTGAGGAGCGCGAGTCACTCCAAGGCACTGGGACAATTGATCATCGTTGGCGGCGGCGGCGCGGGCGCCCCTCAGCATAGACGCGCAGTTTCGGCCCGCGGGCTCGCCCTCACGCGGCCCGCACTCCCGCCTCAGGCCCACTTACTGCAGGCCCGCAGCCACGCCCACCCCGCAGGTTCGGTCACCGGATTGCGGCTGGGGCGGTGGATGGACATTTAATGAGCAGTGAGGCGGCGGTTTGGGGGCCGCGTGGACGCTGGCCAGCCGGCGAGTGATCGATCGGGCGGCCGAGCATGATATTTGATCTTTTGCGGCCAGGGCGCAAGTTGGCGCGCAGGCCCGCGGGCCCGAAGGGGGACAGCCGAGACGTGGTCGCGACAGCCCGCAGGAGTGGCCCCGGCTCGAGTGGGAACCTTCGGGCCCTAAGGAGACGTGCTGACCACTGGCAGTCTAGGCTGGCCACTGGCCAGCCAACGCGCCATTGAAGCCGGCCGCAAGGCGCAAACCGCAGCGCTGAAGGCGCCGCAATCGAATGATAAATGAGGCCAGTTTTGGGCCCACCGGCAGCTGCGCGGGGCCGCCTCAAGTGGCCGGCCGAGCGCCAATTTGCAAACAGGCCCAGATTAGCGCGCGTCCTCGCGGGTGGCCTCAAGCTCGGCGGCCGGACGAGGCCCCTCGGCGCGTCCTCAGCTCTTTCCCAGCGCCTCTTTGGGACGCGCCGGCCGCTCGGACGGACCGGAGACAGTCTCTGGTCGAGCTAGAGACAGTCTCTGGTAGGCCGAGCTTGGCGTGGGAATGGCACGAATTTGTCAGCCGCGCCGCCTGGATCGAATGGAAACATTATTCAATACGAAAGTGTCTCCGCCGCCAAGACTCTTCCGGCGCCCCACTGGTCGGCCTTGGCGCGCGGCCGGCCCACGACAAAGGACGTTCCGCCAAGACGCGCGCCGAGTTGCACGCCGAGACGCACAACAAGACGCACAACAAGACGCACAACGAGCAGCACCTCGCCTGTCATTATCCTGCTGCGCGCCCCCATTAGGCCTCCTGCGGGCGCTCTTGGGGAGCGGCGGCACTTCCGGTTTGCTGGTCTAATGGCGGCGAGCTTGGGGGGAGACTGTCTGGCGAGTGGGCGGCTTGCGAGCGGCCGCAGCTAAGGGCCGGCCGACCGCCCGCCGCAGCTTCCGGTCACGAGGAGCGGCGCCTGAGGAGCGGCACAAAGGCGCTGTGTTTGGAGAGCTGGGCGAGTTATCGCGGCCGAGCAGGCCGGCTGGACGCGCCTAGCTGGCTGGCCGCAGACTGTGTGCGGCCAGTGGAGCGCTGAGGGCGAGCGGCAGCCAGTTGCTGGCCGGCGCCACTCAATCAAACTCCCATCCGATTCAATGGGCCAGATTGACCTGCGCGCCCAAGAGGCGCGCTGGCGAAACATGATCGAATTAAATTGCAATTTCTCAAAGGCGCCACAGAGCTAAGGGCGAGCTCAGGGCGAGCTCAAGGCGGCCAGTTTGGCGCACTCGAGATTGTGGGCCAGATAAGAGGCCCGAGCGGCGAGATTAGGCGCCCACTTGGCCGCAAACAGTGGCCAGAGAGCTCGTCTTGTGGGGCCCCTCATGTTCCCTGGCCAGCTGGCCGCCTTGCCAGCAGAAGCGGGCCCCAAGAGCCCATCTCTTGCCTTGCCCCCTTTCTTGGGCAGCCCAGCACGCAGCGAGGGATCATCTATCATGGATGACGAGTGCTGCTGCGGCCGAACAAACAATTGGAGTTGCAAATTTAACACACGCACTTGGAAAAAGATCAACAAAGCCCCGAACACAAGCCGCCTCGAACACAGGCCGCCCATTTCCACCCACAGGCGGCCGGAAGTGCCTTCGCATCCGCCCAAAGGCGCCCAACCGGACCCCCCACCTGGCTGGGCGGCCGGGCGGCCGCATCCGGTGGCGCTACGTGACGCCACGTAGCGAGCGGGGCGGAAAAGGTGGGCCCAAATGCACAGGGCGGCAGCTGGCGCGGCCCGACGTGCGGGCCGCGTGCGTCGCGCGTGCGGGAGCGCGGGCGGCACGCGGCCGAATGCAGCGACGTGTCCGTGCGCTCTGCGCTGCCTCCCCCGCGCGGGCCGGCCCGCAGCGCGCACGGCCGCCGCGCTTCGGGCATTGTTTCGCGGCCCCTTTGTTGTTGTTGCCCAAGGGGTCCACTCGGGGCCCTGTGGCGCGGCTCGCACGGGCCGCACTCGCTCCGGCGCTGGCCCACCGGCGGCCCCAGAGATGGGGCGCCAATTTGAGAGCAAAAGGACAGCGCTGGCCGTGCAAACATTAACACAGCGGCGCCAACAACAACAGCCACTGGGGCCCCTTCCGGCGCGTTCGTGACAGGCGTCGTGGGCGGCCGCGCGCACCTCTGGGAGCGCCAGCTGACACTTGGCCACCCGCTCGGCCAGTGTGCCACTCAAGGAGGCGGCGAGCTGCAGCCAAGAGCCGCTGCGAGTCGTAACAGTTGGCGTCTGAGGGGCACCACTGGCGAGCTCGGCGCGGGCGTTTGTTTAGATTAGCAGCGGGCTGCACCGGTTAACAAATCTGGCCCCCGAGCGGCTCCTTGGCGGCTCCTTAGCTTGGCGGCCGGCCGAGCAATGTTGATTCGGCGCCCGCCGGTGCACGTCTGCGGCCGGCCAGATGTCACTATATGACAGGGCGGCGAGCTGGGCGCTCGCCAAGCTGCGCGCGGCCAGCTGCTCCCAGTCGCTGGCCCCCACGAGTCTCCAGCCGCCACACAGACGCTCAGAGATGCACGCAGACGCTTGCAGATACACATAGACGCACACACAGAGGCACGCACAGACACACACACGCGCTCATGTGGCCAGCATCTTGGCAGCTCATTAAGCCCCTCGGGCGGCTAATTTGCCTAACCAATGAGATAATCACGCCCGTTGGGGCGTCAGTCAACACGAGGGCGAGTTAGCGCGCGGCCAGTTAGCGGCCCACTCGTCACAGTTGCCGGCAACTCGGCGGCCACTCGCGCGAGACCAAGTCGCTCACGCAGCCCAAACAACAGTCCCAGAGGCCCGGGCTGCACGTAGCTTGGCGCCTGGAGCTCTGGCCAGCCGGCGGCTAGTCTCTCGGCTGAGCTGCGGCCGCCTGCCAAGCCGCCGGGCCCGATTGGAGCCCCCCGGATGAGATCCCCCAGCTAGTTAGTCTCGTGTTGTAATTGCCTGCCGAGTGGAGGCACCAGCCGACTTCTCGGCCGCCATTTGGCCGCCTGAGATTCAGCAGGAAGGCGCCGCCTTGCCACTTGCAGCGGCCACTTGGCCGCAGTCTCGCCAGGAGCGATGGGCCGCGACGAGAGCGGCGGCGGCGGCGTGACACTTGAGGCTGCGGCCAGAGACGGTCTGCGGCCAGAGACTGTGTGCGGCCACATACAGTATGCAGCGACTGCCACAGACTGTGTGCGGCGGGCGAAAAGCGTGCGCGACTGCGGACAGCGCGCGATCCCAGTGCAGCGCGCGGCCGAATCTGCACTGCGGCACTGGTCTGTCCGCAGCCGCGCACGCTTCTCGCGCCCGCTTATTGGCCATTGGAGATTAGGGGCCGTAATCTCGGCCGGCGGCGCTCGAGTGGCGCCCAAGTGGCGGCCTGTTTGTGGCGCTTAGCTGGGCCTCTGGTGAGATTCGTGCAAGAGACTCCCGATGGAGCCAAGACGGGCGAGGACGAGCCAGCAGGGCCAGAGAGAGAGAGAGAGAGAGAGGCGCAAAGGGGCAATAAAAGAGTGTCGGTCTTGGAAGCCGAGTGGATGCTTGTGTTCGAGCGGGCGGCTTCCGAGGGGCGCCTGTTGGGGCGGGGCGGCCTGGGAGGAGCGGCGGCGGCGAGTGTGCGCGAGCGGAGGCGCCACGCACAAACGCGGAGGGGCGGCGGCCGCTTGGCAAGGCCGCGCGTCACGGGAGGCGCCTGGGCTGAAAATGGGCAGCCGGCCAACAAAGTGGTCGCGCGAGCCCATCGCATGGCTGCTCCCGCGCCTCAGATCCACTCGAGTCGTCATTGAGCCGCGACGAGAGCGCCATTGTGTGCTTGCCTTCTGCGTGTGGGCGCGGCACTCCTCTCGCTGCCGCCCCCTCAGCCCCCCGGCCCCAAACAGGTGTTTCCGGCCCCTCCGGTGGCGCCACTCGAGCCGGGCCGCCAGCAAGGCCGCTGCCCGCAAGCCGCCGGCCAGGTCGCGCCACCGGAAGGGCCCCGGGGGGAACCTGTTGAGCGCAACTCGCGCGAGACTGTCTAGCGCCCACCAGGAATCGAATGATTCGGGAGTGGGCGTGTCGCGCGCGCGCGGAGGGCGGGGCCGAACGGAGCCCGCAGGCCGAACGTGCGTACTGCGCGACAAAAGTAAGATGATATTTCTACGTAGCAATACACAGAAACTTGTAATTATACTTTTGGCGAATGGTGCACATCTGCAGGGCGACTCACGCACGTTCGGCCAGCGGCGCAGTGCAGTGGCAGCCGTGCGGGACTGCAGGCAGAGATGCCAAATGGAATCTGGCTACTAACTGCTATCTGCTAGCTACTAACTGCCATCTGCTAGCTACTGGCCGACCTCAGCTCCTCTGCTGCTAACTGCCTCCCCATTAGGCGTCATCGTGGTCTCGGCCAGTTGGCACATGCACAAACACACACACGCAGCCACGTCTCAGTCGCCCCCAAGGCGCCAGTATCATCACACAATCCGCCAGCCTCTGTGTCTGCGCCCTCACGGTCCAGAGAGAGCGCGCAATTGCACTGTTGCGCAATGGCACCTTTTCTCCCTCCACCTCATCTGCCACTCCGCCACTCTGCACTCTCCACTTTGCGCCTTTGTCGAGGGCGCCAGTTGATAGTGTTGTTGCGCTTTTTTCAGTTTGAGAACTATGATTTGCGGAAAAAGAGTGTGAATTTGAATTTATATTCTCTCTCTGGCTCTTCAATTGTGTGTGAGTCTGTTTGGCTTCCACGAATGAGTTTTTCTGCTCTCTGTGTGTGTGTGTATGAAAAAAATTCAGACTCTGAATGCACTGTCAGTGAGTGTGTCTAGCAATTCACGTTGATTGGTGGCGTGCGGAAAAATGCCAGTGACTTTCCTCCTTTGGGCCGCCTTTGCCTTGTGGGGACTGTGTGCAGCAGCCGCACACAGTCCCCAGTGCAGTTCGCGCGCGCCTGCCTGCCAGCAGCAAGTGAAACGCAACCGGCCGCCTCAGCAGCCAGCCGGCGCGCAAATGCCTCCTAACGAGATCCATTGTCTTTGTTTACGTTTTCACTGCGCCTCCTCCAACTCAGCCGGCAAGCAAGCCAGCTAGCTAGCTAGCTTGCCATCCAGCCAGCCGGCTAGCTAGTTTGGCTAGCTAGCTCCAGACAGCCAAACTAGCTCGCTCGCTGCAGGAAAAATGTTCACAAGCGCCATTTTTATCTATATGGCAATAATTGGATTCTGGCGCGCCCTCTTTGCGGATGGACAAGACAATGAGGATTGTTGATGCGAAGTGTTGTGCCAACTTTAGCGCTTTCGGCCAGACGCCTGTGCTTGAAATAATATCGCCCGCTACTCAGCCACAGTCTGTCTAGGCCCCGATGGGCCCGGTAAACGCCAAGCGGGCTAGCGAGCCCACCGCCTTGCCGGTTATCGTCTCCAGTGGCTGGGCTTGGCCTTGGGCGCCGGCCAGCCAGTTTGCCAGTGTGTCTGGCTGACTTTTGGCCAGCCAGCAGGGCAGACTGGCTTAGGAGCCTCAGCTTCTGGGCCAGTTTTGGCTGCAAGTGCATGGGCGAAAGGAGTCTGGCGGGCCGGCGGGCGGCCCGCGCCTCCAGCCAGAGGGGCGGAGTCTCGTTCGGTTGCGCCACTCGCACATTGGCCCGTTCGCTGCTCGCCCCCGCCCACACTCGCGCCGGGGAGGCCCGGCGGTGTGCGAGCCCGCTCGCTGCGCCCCGCACAGGCGCAACCATGGTTGACAGTTCCAGCGGCGGTCTCCTCTCGCAGGCTCAACTGTTGCCTCACTCAGGCTGCCGAGACTGGCACGCGCGCGTCCATCAAGCTGGCCCAGCTGACAGGCGGCCCGCCAGCGTTCAGCACTCAGCTTTCGGCCTGCCAGTCTGGCGGCTCGCGAGCTGAGCCCAAGCGAGTCGACTCGCGTCTCTGCCTTCCTTGTGGCCCCGCTGCTCCTGGCCAATGACGGTTGTGGGCGCCATTCGACAGTCGACAGTTCACAGCTCGCCTTCCAGTTCTAGTCTCTGCAGCCCGAGCGCCCGAAACTGGGCCATTGTTTTCCTCAGACAAGCCCACACAGTCAAATATTAGCCCCCGTCTGCATATCAACAGGAGGCCGCCCCCAAACAGAAGCCACAATCTACACGTCGAAAGCCACTGATAAAGACGGAAAAATAATCCACACATAGTAATAGTAATTTAATTAGAGCTAACAGACAGTGAGGGTCTCTCTCTCGGTGGGGAAGGCGCCAGACAGTTGACGGTTTAAAACAGGCCCAATCGAGCGCCAATCAATTGTCACAGACAATCAGTTTGTTGCCCATTTGTGCCACCATATCGCCTTTGCCTTATCGATAGGCGAAAATTGAACGACAGTGGAATAAATTATCCACCAAATCCCAGCCTAATGCAGACACTAGCTCACACAATTGGCCAGACAGACTGAGAGCCGAGGCCGGCCGAGTGCAGACAACCGTTTAGGCATCCAGAGTGGCCGTGTTGCTTGCACTGTGAGCAATAGGCGCTCTTAGTTTGCTGCCTGCCTGATTTGAGAGAAAAAATTGGACGATTGAAAATATGCCCAACTGATGATTTGGGCTCAGGGCAGACTGAGTGGCAGCGGTGTCGGTTGAGGAGGAGGCGGAGGAGGAGGAGTCGGCCAGAGAGGCAGAGGCAGAGGTAAAGAGAGAGAGAGAGGGAAACACACCTTGAGAAGGGGGAGGAGTGAAAGAGGGGTTGTGGCTTCGCGAGGGGCTGATCAGTGAAGGCGGCGAGCAAGGAGGATGATCAAGAGGCCAATTGGATCCATTCAGACGCCTGATTGGGCCCAAATGGGGAGACAATTGATCAATTAGTAACACAAGCGACCCACTGAGACGAGCATGACCCAATCAATTAGGAAACAAGCACTAATAGCAACGATAATAATAACAATAATAATAACCAAAGTCATAACCATAACCATAACCATAATCACAATCGAAACACTGCTACCACAACCAGAGCAGAAATTACAGCACCAACAACAAAAAGAGAGGCCTATTAGTGGGCCTCCATTTAGAGACTGTATCAAGAAGACTAGGAGGTGAAGTTAGACACATAGAGAAGATACATAAAAACACACACAAACATATACTAAAATAGTGGAGGAGGAGGAGGAGCCATTCAATCAATTATTGATCATATTCGTGAGATATGATTGAGAAGCCTTTCAACCTTTTAGCATTGGTATTAGGTTTAATCATATTAGTTACATTCGCTGGAAATGTTCTAGTATGTTTATCTGTGATAAAAGTGAGGAAATTGAGACACCCATCAAATTATTTATTAATCTCATTGGCCATAAGCGATCTATGCGTGGCCTGTGTGGTAATGCCATTTGGTTTATATGTATCCATAAATGATAATTGGCAATTAGGTAAATTATTATGCAACGTTTATGTGGTCTCTGATGTAACATCTTGTACTGCGTCAATATTGAATTTATGCGTTATTTCAATAGATAGATATTTGGCCATTACAAGACCGCTCACTTATTGTATTAGGCGCACCACTAGGCTTATGCTAATTCTTATTGGAGCCGTTTGGGTGCTCGCCTGTCTCATATCTGTTCCTCCGCTGCTCATTTCTGGCAACGAATATGGCACCGAAAGCGAGCCTAGGTGCGAGGTGAGCCAGAGTCTGTGGTATCAGCTTTATGCGACCTGTATCTCTTTTTATATCCCATTAATTGTTATGATATGCCTATATTACAACATTTACACTGCAGCAAAGCGGGTGGTGGACGCCGAAATGAGGGCCACCACCGGCCTTCAGGTGACCAAGCAGCAGCACCACTCTCACTCTCATTCACATGCCCACTCTCACTCTCACAAGCACCGGCACCACAATCACAGTCACAATCATGGTCACCAGCACCAGCACCACCATCATCATCACCAGCACCACCATCTGCACCAGCACAGTAACCAGCACCACCAGCACCACCATGAGCCTCACTCTGACCACCGGCACCGGAGCCACCACCTGCAGTTGCACCTGCACCAGCCCAAACAGCGCCACAGCCACAAGATGAAGCCCCCCAATGATGCTGACCAGCAGCAGCAGCAGCAGCACCAGTCTCACTTCCAGCAACAGTTGTTGCAGCAACCGCCGCCCGACTGCAACACCATCAGTCCCGCCCAAGAGAGCAAGCCCAATGCGGCTCAAACAGATAGCAGCAGTCTCGTGCAGCCAATCCCAGAGGCAACCGAGTGCGATCCAAACAACACGGACACCAACAACAACAACACCGACGAAAGCAACAACAATGATCACGGCAACAATGGGCCCAGTCTTGCCGTAACCTTTGCCGAGGCCAACAAGAGAAAGTCGTTCAAGCAGTGCCAAAGGTTACCCTCGAGAGGGGCCCGAAGTAAGAAGGCCAAAAGGAAACAATCCGCATTACTATCCATCTTGCCCTCCAACTTGCCCTCATTCATGCGCCACTTTAGGCCCAATCGGCCAACGGTGGCCAACTGCCCGGCTGACTGTCGTCACCCTTGTGGCCAGCAGCACCACTGTTGCGACGGCCCCGCTGGCCCACTTGATAATGGCCAACAGAACACACAGCTGCTCAATTATAATCCAGTCTCGAGCTCCTTGCTCGTCTCTGGATCCTCCTCCTCGTCTGCTTCCTCCTGCTGCTCCTGCTCCTGCGACCATTGTTCTGGCCAACAGGCAGACCAAGGGGCCAAGACAAGTGGTAGTGGAAGTGGAAGTGGAAACAAGGCCAGCTCGGCCATGCGAGAAAGAAAGGCCTCGGTGACGTTGGGCGTCATAATGAGCGCCTTCACCATTTGTTGGCTGCCATTTTTTATCATTGCCCTGCTCAGACCGTTCAGTGAAACGGTCAATAGTCTTCCAAGAGCCTATGTCTTGCTCACCCTTTGGCTAGGCTATGCAAACTCACTGTTAAATCCAATCATCTATGTTACATTTCATCATGATTTTAGAAACGCATTCAAGCATCTATTGTGCCTCAGGTGTATGACAATCAACGAGCACATTAGAAAGGATGAGTACAAGTCACAATATGGAGAAACACATTACCAAGAGAACAAGCTGCCGGCCAGTAGAAATTTTGCCCGCGTCTGAGACAAAGAAAAACATGATCACCTAGTACACCTACACCTACACTCAAACAGACACTTAAACACCAAGGACACAACTATAGGATCCATGGTGCTGTCCCTCGGGAGCTTCCTTCTTGCGTTCCTAACGATGCCAATCACTCTGTGAAGAATGTTTTTATTACATATATACATATAGACTTCAAGCCAAAAACCTGGCTTGTTAAGTCTGTTATATGGGCCTTGCATTGGGCCCATTTCGTGTGCTGCGGGTCCTCTGCTGTCGCATTTAGGACACTCAGAAGTACGGACGATAAGGCACGTGGAAATAGTGTGTGCGAGGGAAAAAGTTGGCTGCAAAACATTGCACACGCCGTTCCTCATTATCAGCCCTAGGCTTTTTTGGGGGCTGCTCGCAACGAGCCACAACGCCGCTCTCGGCCTTGTTTAGGCAAATGAAATGTCTCTGACAGCTGATTGCCATATAAATCATGCCAACAGACGACAAGCCAGTAGTTGGCAGCCAATTTTACTTGCCCAATTTCAGCAAGCCAATTGGAGAGATGATGATGATGAGGGCCGCTCGTAAGCTGGCTTGTAAGCGCTTTGTGTATCGATCAGCTGGCACTTAATTGGCAGCCGAGCACAATTTTCCCCTCCTCAGCGCCAGACGGTCATTAGCAGAAACACAGAAGCGCAATTAGGGGGCCATTAGGCAACAATTGGCCAGACCAAATGAGTGCCGCAATCTCAACAAGACGCACACCCACAACCAAGAAGGGTACTCCCGACGGGCCGCCCGCCGCCAGATACTGTGTCTGAGAAGGAGGAGACGGCGGGCAAAAGTTGACAAACATCTATCATGATGATCTTGTCGAGTGTGGCGCATGGGGGAATGTTTTCTTATACAAAAATCATGAATAAATAAATAAATAAACCAACGAACTTGTTATACAAAACCGGCTGAGGTAGACTTTTTGGCACCGTAAGCGTGATACTGTCTGCCGTTTGTTTGTGTGAATTTCCATTTTTTCATTAACTCAAGTCCGACTTTTTAGGGAAAATCCGCAACACTTTTAACAGAGATCTCAGATTTTGAGAGAGCTCGAGAAATATGAGCGATATTCTGATTGAGTCGTTACAACTTTCCATAACTTTAACAGTCTGAACGAAAAAGCGTTCGACCTTTGAGGCTTTATTTCTCGAATTTGTCGAGTGAGTCCATTTGTGTGGGTGAAAAACAGTAATACAAAAGGCAGGCATAACAAAATTTCTAGATATTCTTGGAAAGAACTCCGGCTCGCATTCCATGCAAACAATGGGCCGGCCGGCCATCACAAAACAAGCAACAACTACTGTCAGGAGTTTACGACAACCCGACGACAACTATCACAGAGATACTACAGTAGAACGAGATCACTGAAGCGGCCTCACTGAGGTGGCCTTCCGACAGAGGCCACTGGCTACTCACAGCCAATAGTAAAGACTGGTGAGGGCAACCAGGGCGACCAGCAGAGCTAGACAGCAGGGGACCAGGAGGATCCTGCTGAGCTGGAAGAAGTTGTTGGTCTGTTGGTTGTTTGCGGCCGGGTGCTGTTGATGTGGGTTGGCCGAAATGTGATAGAAGTGTCCAGAGAAGTCGCGCAACTGTTGCTTGTTGTTGGGCTCCTGTTGTTGTTGTTGTTGCTGATGTTGTTCCAGCATTTGGGCAAACCTCTGGGAGGCGCTGGCCGTCAGGGTTGGCTTCAGCATGACTCCAAATGGGCGGGCAAATCCGTTGGGGAACATCTCGTGCAGCCGGCTACGAACCTCCTCATTGGACGAGATCCTCCTGGGCACGGGCACCTTTGAGGGCTGGCCCTCTGTCTCCTCCTGGATGTAGCTAGATCTAAGGCCCGGGAAGACCCTAAGGGCGGGATTGTTCCTATATGGGCAGCTGAGTTTGCTGTGCCACTGGTTGGAGTAGACCTCGAGCGAATGGAACTGCAGGTTGCCGATGCACTCGCGCGACAATTCGGCCAGACACTCCTGCACGTGGAGCAGAGTCCTGCAGGTTGCGTTAAGCTGTTGCTGTTGTTCCTGCTTCAGCCGCTTCAAGTCTGGGTCCTTCTTCTGGCTGAGCGCAGTCTGCAGCTTGTTCCCCTTGGGCCCCTGGCCGCCAACCTGCTGCTGCTGCTGCTGCTGTATTGCTGGCGCTGCTCTGGCCACGCGCAACCGCGAAATAACCACCGGTTCGCTCTCCTGCAGGGTCCTGCTGCGCACCCGCGAGCCCCGTTCCTGCGGGCCGCCACTGTTATTGTTATTATTATTATTATTGTTTACACTCTCTTGCAAATTATCGCTCGAGCTTGGGTTCTCATTGCCATTGTTGAACCGTCTGCTTAGACGGGCCGCCTCGGCAGCCGCCGCCTTGTTCTTCCGGTGCACCAGTTTCTTCTGGCGCTCCACGAGACGCGTCTGCACGGCGATCATCTCCTGGGCCAGCTTCACCTTGTCGTAGCAACGCAAACAGATATCCTCGTCGCCACTTAGGGCCGCCGCCGCCGAGCCCAAGTCTTGGCTGGTGGTGGCGGCCGCCGCCTCGCTTGGGTCCTCCAGCGAGCTCACTGGAGTGGCCGCCGAGGGTTCACTTGTTGCACACTGGCAAGCGGGATGACCATTGGCCCAAAGGAGCGCCACCAGGGCCACCATCTGGATCAATCTCGAGCTGCTTGGGACCATTTTTATCAATTTTTAACTCAAAATAGCTCGACTTCTGTAACTAAATGTAATCTAAATATAATCTACAATGATTTGATCATGCAAAGCTTCGTGAACTGGACTGAGTTGCTCTTGGTCTTGACTTTTTTCGGTTGGAGCACTTCTCTTATCTGTGTGAACTGTATGGAAGACTATCTGTTTTGGACACTTCCTCTTGCGGAATCGAATGAAAGTCTAAACGAGTTCTTTGCTGCAGCCAAAGCTGAGTGGCAGTGGTAGTGGACTTGTGGAAATATTTCGCGTTCTTGCAAAGCACCCAAGCTCATCTGACATCTTGTTGCTCGCCCACAAGCTCAACTGTTTCTGCGGGCCACTCTGCCGCTGGTGCCACTTTTATCTCTCTGTCTTGGCAAACAAACTGACCACTGGTGTTGAAACTAGAATTGGAATTGGAATTGGAATTATTCTTCCAGAGATTGTGTATCTGGCTCTCTCTTGTGGGTCGCCTTTTTGACACTGTTGACAACAATTTGCGGCCTCTCTTGGGGCGCATCACTTGGAACTATTTCTCATCTCTCTCTCTCTCATTCCTCTGCTTGTTTACCGATCAAGTTTCTCTCTCTTCTTGCTGCTCTTCTCAGTTCCCCGTGGGCCCAAACTGGCGACTGAGTGGCGGCGGCGATTCATTGCCTGGCAGCATTCTAATCGAATTGCTCGCCTCACCTAAGCTCTGGTTCTCTCTGTCTCTCTTTCTTCTGCTGCCGCTGACCCAGACTCACTGGCGACTCTCACACTCTCGGCTTGCAGCACTGCTTGCACGCCAACACGCCAAGCTGACGAGCTGGCAAATGGTGCTGAATACGTGCAGCAAATTGAGAGGGAAATTCTCCTCTTCTCTCCTCTCCTCTTCTTTCCTATTCTCTGCAAATGGCCAATGTTTGCCAATCTTTGTTGACGCTTCTCCCTCGAACCCTTGATCCCTCTCCTTTTCCCCCTTTTGTCCGAGCTGCTCCACCAGAGCCAACCTCAGGCAGCCCAAGGCGCTTCCTTCTCTTCCCCTTGGCACCGTTTCGGCTCTAGTCTCTGAGAAAGGCGCTCACCTTTCTCATAATGATTTCCTGCTGCCGGCGCTCCTCCTTGTGCGCGTCCCACTGTCTGTCTGTCTGTCCGTCCGTCTGACTTGTGCTCGCAAATGGCCCGGGCCGCAACCAATTTTGAGGCGCTACCAATTTTGACACAATGGCTGCGCGCGGCTGCAAGCCCATCGCTCGCAGTGGCCACACTCTGTCTGCGGCGCAGTGGCTGCAGGCCGGCCGCGCACTGCGCAGCACCAGCACCCTGGCTGCGCACTGGGCACTGCGGGCGCACGCTTTTCGGCACACACTCGCGCCGGCCCTAAGGGTGCGCTCGGGACCGCTCGCCCCAGTCCTGCTCGCACCAGGACGCGACAAAGAGCAAACTGTCAACAGGTAAAACACATTCCCCATTCACACTTTTCCTCCAAAACCAGCTCCAAATCGCCTCCTTTGGGCCTCAGCTCAAGCTCTCCAAATGGCCTCCATTTCTTGCTCCCTATTCTTCTCTCTGCCGGCTGGCAAAACGGTCCTGCTCCCTGAGGCCCAAACCATTGCTCCTCAGCTCAACTCAATTTGGCCAACCCAAACCTCTTTTCCTCGTCGCCCTCCCCCTCTTCTCTGCTGAGCTTGCAGGCTGCCTCCTCCGGCTCGTGTTTGCTCGGTAAACATTGGGCCCAGAGAGCAAGCAACAGTCGTCGGCCCAGCAGAGCGGCCCAGCCTCAAACTGGCCGCCAGATCGCCTCTCTCGCCCGGTTGACAACAATGAGGGCCGCCGAACAATTGGACGAATGGAACGGGCTGGTGGCTTTCCCTCTCGCTTGGCTTCAAACTGTTCAACTGGCGCTCCCTCGGGCCAGCATTGGTGCATCGCAGGCGGCTCGAGTTTGGTCCAACTTTGGGGCCCGATTCGTGGTCCCAAATGTGCGTGGGCCATTGTGTGCGCTGGAGCCGCTCGAGGGCCGATTACTTGGCCCCCACTGGTTGCCTTAGGTTAGCACCAGGCCGAGAAAAGCGGCATTGTATCCCAGAGAGCCGGCGCTTGAGCAGAGCAGAGCAGAGGCGGCGCACAAATCGATTTGCTGCTGGCTGGCGGCTGCGCGGGCCCGTTACCCTGCGGGACCCGCCGGCTGGCGAACTCGACGCGGGTCGTCGCGCGGGGGCCGCACACGAGCCGCGCATGGCAGACCCACAATTCGGCGAGCGCCGCCCCCTCGCGCTCCGAAACGCGCGCACGGGCGGCGACCCGCGCGCGCCCGGCAAGTGCGGCCTGCCTGCGCCAAACGAGCGAGCCGGTGCTAATCTGCACCGTCCTCTCTCTCTCTCTCTCTCTCTTCTCGCCGCCTCTGCTCCCCTTCTTGTTCCGCAAATCTTTTCGCCTCTTCCACTTTGGCCGCCTCGAGCGTGTCCGAATTGAGCGCCGGCCGCCTCAGAGCAGAGACACGAGGCCGCCCCTCCTTCTTGGCCCACTGCTGCTGCTGCCGCTCCTCCGCCGCCCGCTTTTGGCCGCCCAGTTTGCCGCTGCTCCTCGTCCGGCCCAACTTGGCCGGCCCCAGTCCAGTCCAACACGCTGGGGCCCACATGCGCCCAGAGGCTGGCCGAAGTGTGAACAAGATTGATGTTTGCCCGACAAGCGTCTCTGGCTTCTCGCGGGCCGACTTCAGCAGAAGGCAGTTTGGGCGCGGGACTGGCCGGCCGCTCGGGGCCCAAGCGCGGCCGCAAAGCCGCTCCACTTGTGCTCACTGTCGGCCGGCCGGCCACTCGCCAGAGCTCGTCTCTGGCGGCTGAGCGCGAGCTAAGGGCTGGGAAGCACTCTCGAGCAGCTCCCGCGGTCGCGAGGGGCCTTTCCAGCGCGGAGGCGCCAACTTGAGCGACAGGCTGTGTGTGGAGAGCCCCAAGCAATTGGATTACGCCAAGCTGGCTGCTGGAGGAGGCCAGCAGCTCGGCGTACAATCCCCAAGCTTTGGGGCCAGTTTGTGGCGAGCTCGGGGCGCTCGTGCAACAGTTGCCGGGCTGGACGGGCGATGGACCATTGCAGCAAAGGGGGGCCTGTGAGCAGAGGCCGGCTGAAACCAGTCAGGCCCAGACTCAGACTTGCGATTAGGGCGCGCTGGTGGTTGGTGTTGTTGCAGTTGTTGTGGGGCCAGTTGTGTGAGGGGGAACACAATTGGCCCGAAGCAAAATGGCCAAGGTGCAGCCAGAGGCCCGCTGGCAGTGGGCCGGTGGTGCGCCCTCACTGCTGGCCGCTTGCAGGCTGCTTCCATCGGCCTCAGTGTGCGCTCATTATTTATCGCGAGCAGGCACGAAAGCGCCGCAGACAGTCTGTGGCGCGCACAGACCCACGCAGAGCCGCACACAAGGGAGCACAAGCACGCTTCACGCCGATGCGCCAATTCACTTTGCCTGGGCCTCCCATTAATTCCTACGTCTTTTTTCCTTCTCCTTCTGGACCCCACCAACACCCCACAAGTCCACCTTATTGTGTCCATTTCCCATTACTTCTTCTCCCCCTCAGTCTGTCTCTGCCCACTGCCCACTGCTTGCTGGGCCCACTGGGTCCACTCTCACCCTCTGGCCGACCATCTCCTGCCCTTCGGTGGAGGCGCTGCAATAACTGCTGGCCCCAAATGAGAGGATAAAAATCACTCCACTCCAACTGGACCACTGGCTGCCAAAAATGCGGCCCCAATTTGAGCACTCTTGTTTTCTCACTTACACTCAAAGCTAAACTCAAAGCCACGAACTCGAACTCGAACAAACCGAAAGCAATAGAAGAAGAAGAGACACACATCACAACCACCACCAACACCACTACACACTGTCTATCTGGGGCCAGCGAAACAAAATGCCAATGCTCAGAGAGCGCGCAAAACTCATTGTGTTCACATTTTGACTGGGCCTAACTTTTTCGCCCCAATCTCACAACGTCCAACAACAACAACAATCGATTGCTCGCCCGCCGCCAAACCAAATCAGTCCGCCGATGGACAGCGGGCCGGTGGTTCTCCTCCTAAACAGCGAGAGAACGAGCCATGTAGAACATGGAACTACATCAACCTTTGACTCGCAACTGCTAACTTTTATAATTGGACTCCCTTTGTCAGTTTGAAAATTTCGTTACAGCCGTGGTTTCCTCCTTCCTTTTTTGACTTCTCTCCCTTCTGGGCCTAAAGCGCTCGAACCCGCTTCTCCATCTGTGCCAAATTAAGAAAATTTGCTCAAAATTGAGCCAGCTGATGGGCGATCTTTGCTCCAAAGCTCGTGCACGTTTGCTTCTCCTCGTGCGTCGGTGGGTGGCACAAGTTGTTCAAATTTCGAGCCTCTAAAGGTGCACCAGTTCATGATGAACTGTTCATCATTTGTCCAGCCTGATTTGCTGCAACTTTTGGGCGAGATTTGTGTTCGCCGAGCTGTTGAATCCGGCGCTCAGGCATATGATAAGTAGTGTGGTAATCATAAAGGACGATATGCTCAGCCAGCCGCCTCTGCCAGCTGATTCCTCCTCCTCCTGGTCAACTTTTCCAAGCTCGTGCACCGAGGCCGCCGCCGCAGCGGACACAAGGGACTCGTTTGATCTTTTACCAGCGACCAGGGCCGACGACTTCGAGGAGCTGTTGTTGGACAGAAAGTCGTCGATGTCCGTGTCTGTGTTGAAACAGTGTGGCGTGACCGAATTGGATGCGTTGGTTGTCGTATGGAGTCCCGAGTCGGCCCCATCCGAGTCCGAATGTTGGTCACTGCTACAGGAGCAGCCCCCCAAGTGCTGGGCTGGCTGGTTTCTCGCCCTATGCTTGGGACTCCGGTTGGCTGGTTGCAAACGTGCACTTGTTGAGCTCGTTTGCCTTCCACTGTTGAGCTCCCGATGGAAATCCTCCTCGTCGTCGCCCTCCTCAGCTCCAAAGTGTCGCCCGTCCGACACTTCCTCCTCCTCGTCTTGCTCGCTGCTCTCGCCCAACTTGCGCATCGTTTCACGCAGTTCCTCGTGCAGAGAGGTCGATGTTACCATCCGGCGGCCCGTTTCATTGGCTGGATCATTGCTGGAAGACGACACTACCATTGGGCTGCTGGCCACTTGGCAACACGTATTCGCAATTGTGACACGCGAACAAAAGGGCACATTTTTGGCACCAGCTGGTGGTGGGCTAGACAATAAGGGTGATGATGATGAGCAGCACTGTTGGCCATAACACAGGTTACATTTTCCGCCGTCATTTTGATTGTTAATCTCGCTATTTAAATTATTGTTACTCTTGCTAATAAAGCTACTTATAAAACTAGAAAATAAGTGAGAATTCTGGGTTCCTTTTTCTTCCTTTGCCTTCTTTTCCACTATCAAAGGTCCACTATTAAGACTGCTATGGTTAAGATTTCCCTTCCTGAATTGGGCTGACGCATCGCTCGCAAACTCGCTATTGCGATGCTCATTCTCGAGCGATTTTCCGCATGTCTTAGTCTCAATTTCACTGCTTGTAGTGTTGCACCCCAAAGACACATTGGAGTGCACTGGCTGGACGCATGATTGTTGTGAGCTGTTTCCGGCAGCGAACGCGTCAAATGATATGTTGTTGAAGTCGTTGATTGGATCCAGTTCACTGTAGTAGGTTGCAATCAACGAGTTCTGCTGCTGTAAATTTCTATTGATTCGGGACTCTTTCTGTAACTCTATGAAAACCTGTAATAATTCGCTAAAATTTTTCTTGCAAACCTTTAACTCTTCACTCAGTTCGCGCTGACTCTCAGCCGAATCTAAAATTGTCTTCCTTAAAGTCTCATTCTCACTTGCAATATCATCTAATCTTTTTTCGGAATCACGTATTTGTTGCTCTAACCGAAAGATCTTCTCCTGTTGCACGAGGCTCTGCTCTCCTTTGAATATTAACTCATCCTGTAGCTCACAAAGACGCTTGTTACTCTCAACCAATTGGAATGTAACATTCTCCACTAACCGTTGAGCAGATGAATCTAATATTGCCCCGCATTTGGCCTCTCTTTTGGAACTTTCATCACATGTTTGGTGCTGCTGACTAGAGTCGTTAAGGTTTGAGCCGGATAAATTTGTATCCACTTGGATGTAACTACTTGAATTGATATTATATGGCAATGAGGTAAAGGGATCAATCTGCGCGCTGCTAGGTTGGCTGTGTTGGTGTTGATTCAAGGAATAGAATCCATCGTGCTCCTCTCCTTGGTCACGACCAGCTTGTATTGTTGTTGATGATATGTAATTGTGATTATTCTTTCTAAGGCTAGCTCCAGTTCCTGTAGTTGTCGATGACAAGGTGGGAAAGTCTCGCTCAAAATCTGTCTCATCTCGTGCGGAAGTTGCTCTACTGCTGCTGTTGTTTCTATCATGTACACTATTTTGCTGCTCCTCCTCCTGGATGAAGGTATCCAATAGACTTGATTTGGACGCTAAATCGTGCTTCAGCTGTTGAACATCCTCCTGGCGCCTGGCCAGCTCCTGTTCAAGACTCTTGATCGAATCTTTCAACTGATTATTCTGTCTCAAAAGATCTTGACCAATGCGCGCCGCCAACTCCAAATCTACCTCCTTCTCCTGAAGCAACAATATATAAGCATCGGTATCGTCATATGTTTTAGTCATTTGACTTAGGCGTTGTCTACAATTCACGAAATAATTCAATGTCTCGGTAACTAATTCAGTGCTAAGCGCTGGGAGTTGAATTACGTCAGCCAAATGATTCGAGGCCTGTAGGAAGAGAGTTTCCTCATCGAGATGAGACTTTTCGCTAAGAGCCCTCAACTGGTAGCCGAGAGTTTCTCGCTCGTCAGATGATGATTTTGATTCGTGTTGCGGTACCTCGCTGGCAATGGATGAAGTCGTCGGTACCCCGTATTCCTTCCAGCCGCTGTGCTTCACTCCTAGTTGCTGGTTCAGATCTTGGTTAGATTCTTCTGTATCTTGCAAGGCGAACTTTTTGGCTGTAGGAAATCTGTTGAGGTATGTCGACGTTTCGTCATCATAGGATGGTCCCGTTTTTTCTTGCTGAGACAGCTTGCTAGTTTTGTTGGACGACCCTTTTGTCAATGAGTTTGAGGACGTTGGGCCTTCAATGATAGTTTCGTGGTAATTAGATTCGGTAGGCTCTGTGACTAGAGCTGTAACACTCTGTTGGTCTGAAAATTCCGTAAGAACGCTTTCTGACCTAGCTCTGGAATTACGTGAACTATTAGTATGCTGCGAGAGCCACTCTAAGTCTAGATCATCATAACCACCGATGTTTAATACTATTGACTGGAGTGCTTCTATGGTAATGGATTCTTTAAGGTAGCTAGTTTTTGGAGCGCGCGACCAATGTTCATCAGATTCGACACGGCTTCTCTGGTCATCGGTATCTGGTTCTCGTTCACTATGGATGATATCACCTAATCTGTTGCTTAATGGGGCAGTTTTTTCTATTGTCCGATGAACAATAGTAGAAGAGTCAATGCTTTGTGGTTCGTTAACATCGGTTACTATGGGTAGGGTTAAATTAGATGTAGCCAATGTTGCGCTATGGTTAATTTGGTTCTCACTCAAACGATGATCATCATAATTGTTGCGCTCCTCTTCTTCTTTTTTCACTTCTGCCCCAATAGTGTTGTCTAGGGCGAGATGGGTTGAATTATCGACTGATAAAATTGAATAGATTTTTTTCTCACATGTTATTTGGGGGATCCCCGCCGTTTGGTGTTGCTTGAGGCCGGCAGAAGGGGAATTATCACGTGACCTTTGGTTGGCCGCCGAATGTGTTTGTTTATCCTTGCAACCCGTCCTCGAACAGTTCGCTCCGCTTTGCCCACTACTTCCCTGTTGCTCGTGATTGGGCTCGTGCGACGCCAGCCACTTCCCGAGGGCTCGATCCGCTGACTCACTGGCTCCTGTTACTTCACTGTGCAAGCTTCTAGCACCTGAAAGCCGCCCAAGCGTTTCGATGTCTGCCGCCTGTTCCTGTTGCTCCAACTGGCTTTCCCACTGGCTGCTTGTTGCAAGATCCTCTCCTCCAAGACCGCTTAATCTGGCTACTTTCACTTCTTCTTGCTTAAACTCAAACTCCAACTCAACCACCACCTCTTGATGATTGTTTGGCTCTCTTTCAATCTGCTTGTCACTCAAATTTGCACATCCTTTCACCTTCTCTTTGGATTCTATTGCCTTTGTACTAGTTGAACACTCAACCATACCTGTAAATTGAGTTCCACCCTATGGACAGGATGTTTGTATAAAACATTTGGCAAACTAAGATTTTTTTTGATAAACAATAAGCTCACTTCGATATCTTTGCATATATACATTCCACAAATTTTCTTCCTAAAACATAACAATGATATAAAATCAATCTAGATCCACCAGAGATTAAACTGCAGCACTTGAGCCACTCAATCTTCCAAATATTTCACTATTTTTTCTCACTAATAACAAAAAATTAAATCACAATACATCTTGGGGCGAGATACAGCCACTCAAAACGAGTCAACCGTACCCCTTTCCATACTTGACAAACTAAGACTGATAGGCGAATAAACACTCGAAAATAAGTCCACAAGCTCGACACGCGCTGCCAAGCTCGCGACCCATAGAAGAGCACTCTAAAGCTTTGCGAGCCGCTAGGGTCCGCTCTCAAGGGCACGGCGACGCACTCAGATGGAACGGGAAGAGTGGCCATAGGCTTTTTTTAATTAGCATTTAACTTAACTAACTTGACTCCAAATCTCTCATAGCGTCCTGGTCGTTGGGGTCTAGCTCTCTAATTGGCTGGCGGAAATGCGCCTCCAGTTCCTTGATCATGCGACGTTCATTTTCATTTGAGATCATATTTATCGCCAGACCGTCCTTACCAAATCTGCCCGTGCGACCAATCCTATGCAAGTAAGTTTCCTTATCTATTTCGCCCTTGTCTACCGGTAGGTCGTAATTTATAACAATGGTCACCTGGTCTATATCAATACCGCGGGCCATCAGATTTGTTGATATGAGCACTCTCTGTTTTCCCTCTTTAAAATCTAACAAAGCTTGGTTTCGCTGCTCGACAGTTAAATCTCCACTAATTAGGCCAACCTTGAAACCATGCTCGGTGCGCAGTCTGTTCTCCAAAAAGTTAGCCGATCTCTTGGTTTGGCAGAAGATAAATGTCTGTCCGATGGAGAGCGAGCCGAAGATGGTCACCAAAGCCTGATATTTATCCTCCTCATGATGACAAACAATATAAACTTGCCTAATATTAGCTAGAGATTGTTCTTCTCGCTTCAGATGGATCTCCACAGCGTTTGGAACAATGTCGGAGGCGAATTTGCGAATCTCATCGTCGTATGTGGCACTGAATAAGAGTATCTGACAGTTATGAGGAAGAGCGCGGCGTATCCGCAACGATTGGGCTTTATGGCCTTGGGTGTCAATCATAACGTCAGCCTCGTCAAGTACATATACCTTGATCTTGGACATGTCAACGTTTCTGTACTTCAAAGTCGAGTCCACCATCCTTCCGGGAGTTCCTATCAGCACGTTTTCTTGCCACCTTGTATTTGAGATTGGTTCGCCTTTGGCTACCAGTCTGAAGGTGATTTCAGGCTTAAATTTAGCCATTTCGGTAGCTACTTTGAAGGTCTGAACCGCAAGTTCATAAGTTGGTGATAGAATGATAACTTGAGGGTGCCTCTGGGTGACATCGACATGGGATAAGGAGGCCAATGTAAAAGCGGCTGTTTTACCGGTACCAGACTGCGATTGTGCTATCATATTCTTTCTGTCATTTATCAATAAAGGCAATGCTGTCTCTTGAATTTTAGAGGGTTTTGAGAAGCCCATCTGATAGATACCACGCAATAGAGCTTCGTCTAGGTTGAGCTCCTCAAAAGTTCTAATAGAGTATAGAGGACTATTCACATCCTGACGAATAACTTCAATGTCATTTGTGCTGTGCAATAGAGTTGATCTAATAAATTTGTTCATCAAACTATAGTCGGCCTTGCTTATCTTTTCATCTTCTGTTTGAGTTGGTTCAACTTGAATTGAATCAGATTGAATTGGATCAGATTGAACCATTTCGGCTTGTGGTGCCGGTGGTGCTTGTGGTTGTGATTCTGACTTGGTAGGCTCGGCTTGTGTTGGTTGGGCCTCCAATGGTGTAGGTTGATCGCCCATGATGATTGTATGAGGATGATTTAGTTGCAAGTGATTGATAAGAATTCGATGATGATAAACAAAATATTCCAGACGGAGTCGTCAACTTAGGGCTCAATGAAACTTTTGGAATCGATTTGGGAAGATTGAGAACACGTGTGAAGAACGGCGGACAATTTTCTTCACACAAGCCCGGCTGCAGCGCTCATATTCTGCACATCGGTGGCGCCCATCTCCAGCACTGGGCAAAACCATGCAAATCAACAGGATTCCTCGCATGGTCGACCCTTTTGACAGTCACATACAGACGGCCCGTTCGATGGTGTCCAAGGGAGTAAGACCATGACTTCTATCGGGACCATATCGATAGGATTCTTCGACACCCGCTATTACGATTGAAGAGTGAGCAGAGTTTCGGTTTAGAAAGAAAACGGATAACCCAATGCATTAACTCTTTTTAGATAATCACGAGTCATGGAAACTCATTGGGTCAAGCAAAAGTTCAGTGGTCGGTGCCCAGAGAATCAGAGCTGAAGGTGTAGCCTGGCCCTATTCGAAGGTTTACAGCACGACTATAGGCGAGGGGATATATCATATCAGTCTAATGAGACCTCCAGAAAGCAGATCACAATAATCGAGAATGATGATCTGAACTGAGGAGAGTTCATCGAGAGGTGAATTTGGGAGGGACCACAATGACACACTAAATCGAGGGACGTTATGTCGGGTCATCTATCTTAAATTTTTTTCTGAATTGATGATACAGCATCTCCGTATACAATTGTCGGTACTTTTCCGGCAATTTGTTCAAATGCTCAACTGCCTTATCCAAGTTTGACAAAGCTGATTCGTAAGGCAACAAGTTTCTGTTCCCATATACATCGTTGCGGGCGTAATATGAATTGCACTCTATCTGTGGATCCCTCCAGAAGATGTTGAAACCGATTGAATAATCAGGCTTATCACCTCTCTGTGATGTTTCAGTTTTAGTCTTGATGTTGTGCCACCAGAGAGACGGGATGTAAAGACAGTCTCCCGGGCTTAGGTGGGCAACGTATATTCTGGCCTTGTGAACGAGGGGGAAAAGGTGAATATTTTCGACGGGACTTTCAAAGCTGAACAATCGTGATTTGTCGCCCTCTAGGTAAAGGTATTTACTGTCCTCGGGAGGGATCAAAAGGACTCTCTTAGCGCCCACCAATTGAACCAGAACATTGTTGTACAGATCAAAATGTGTCCATATTTCAACATCTTTCGATGCGATTCTCAGGACACTGGAGTGGTAAAGCTTGTTTTCATTGCCGTATGGTATGAATGAGGGTGGCTTCAAATCATCGGATATCTCGGGAAAGTCTGTGTCTATTCTCGCAGGCTTCTTAGAGTTTGAGGCTATGGAGCGGAGGTAGACACTTTTCTGACACGGGTCCGATTGTTTCTTCAAGATCTGAGCGAACTCGGAGAATTTGCAGGATTTGTAGGCGAAATTCTTCTTGAGAAAGTTAAGACTAGATTCTGTTGATTCATGGATAGTTATATCACGATTTTCGAGGCGTTCATTGAGATACTCCAAGTTCCATATGTGCATACAAACGCCAAAATCACAGTTCTTCATCAAGACAGGTTTGCCCTCATCTGATATCCTCTTGAATAGTGACTCATCAACATTGGTCACACTATCAATTGGCTCCAGTTTCAAAATTCCCTCAAATGAATCCATTCTTGAAAGTTATCAAAATAATCTTTTTGTACACTAAAGCGTGCGGGGGACCATCGTTTGAACGTGTGGACCGTTAAACCGAGTTGACGTAAGGCAATTGGAGCTCTGGTTAGGCTTAGGTGATATCTATCGAGATCTAAATTCACCAGTTTCGACATCGATATCTAGTCACCTAGTTTGTGGCGCTCAAGACCGTGAATAAACTAAGAGCAATCGAGCAAATGACCAACCAGTGCTATGCTAGACAAGCTCTGGACGCACGATGCTGATCGCCAATCCATCAGATTGGTGCATAGGAATATCTGTGATTTTGATATGTCAATAAATGGAATCGAATGGCAATCCAATTGATTCACATCGATCCATAGGGCGAAAATAATCAAGCTGAGAAGTAAGAGAGATCGACTAGAGTTAAGTGTGTTGTTTTATTGATTTTTGTAAAGTTGTAAAAATGCAGCCACCCCCATCAACTCTTGTCGGTTAAACTGGGACAAGAGATGAGGATGGGCCTCTTCTTCGATGATAGTAGGAGACAATCATGATCATAAAGGCTGTCATGATTATAAATGCTTGATTATAGACAAAGACGGATTATGGACAAGAGTAAGAGAGGCTGTGTATCTGTAAAAGTATAAAAGACGGGCTAGCTAGAGGGGGACACAAAATAGAGAAGAGTGGCCACCCATGAATTTGATCATCTCTAATCCAGAGAACCACCATAGCCTTGATAATCGTCTGGCCTATTTGCATATTTGGCCTTTCTAATGGCCATCAATTGTGTCTTGGCCACTTGTAATTCTTTCTCCTTTTTAAGTATTTGTTCGCGGGCCGAAATCTCCTGGGCAATACCTGAAACTTTTCTATTACTTATGATTAGACTTTGCTCCTCGTCGTGCTCTATCGCTTGCTGAGCAGCGCGAACCAAATCATCGGTGGCCCTTTTGACTTGATTGCCAGCATTTGACAAACGATTCATAGTTTTGGAATCCGGATCTGCTTTAACCTTGCAAGCAACTAGGAGTTGATTAGTGGAACTGGCCACCTGTTTGGCAGCTGATATGAGACGCTCCTCGCTTGCTTGGCCCTGAACGAGTGTGTTTGCCGCCTCAACCAGACTATGGGTTGCGTCGGCCACCATTCTGGCTGCCGAAACTAGACCCTCGGACCATTGGTTGTTATCTGCAGCATAGAATGTTTCTGTTTCATCCAAGCGTCCATCATTCCTTAATTCCCTTTGGGAGGCCGAGGCAGCTCGCAAAAGGGCGGCCGTGGCCTCAATAATGGACTTGGCCGCCTCCAAGATGATCTCGTCAAAGTTCAGGTCCTCATGAGGCAACTGTGTTCAGAGTAATAGTTTCGAGTAATAGCGTTTCGAGTAGGTGTTTATAATTGGGGATAGAGATTAGAAGTTATGGTTAGTTTGGCTAGTTAAAAGTGCTGTCAAGGTGGGTGTTTCTGTTTCTCGGTCTCAGTCGTCAGTTGTCAGTTGATTTGATGCAGTGATTCTTGACGCCAATGCAGCTGGATGAGGCGCTTGAGCGGGAGGGGACACAGTCTATGGGGTTTGGCTGGGCTTGGAAGTGCAGGCGAGGCGAGAGAGAGTGGGAGCGAGAGCAAAGCTTTCTCTCTCGCCAGAAACAGGCAACTACAAATGCGCAGGCGCCAGTGCAAAAGGGTGCCACTACTTTTGACGCGCCTCAAACACCGGCACCCTCCTGCCGCTGCTGATCTCTTGAGGTTCCGATTGGATTATATTGGACAATATTGCACCAATAACTTAGAACAACCATCACAGCAACAGGAGCCTCGTGTGTACGCAAACTCGAGAGGATTTTCCTCGAAAAAGTGGCCGATCTCTCTTCTTCTCTTTCCGACCACACTCGAGGGCACACTCCACCGCCTATTCTTGCTCGGCTTCCTCCGTCTTGAACCTTGACTCCCGTCGACAGCTTCCGGTGAGCGTCCTTTTGGAACAGCAGGCCTCTGGGTGGAGATGAGATGTGCTACTACATATTGTAGCAGCACATTTCGTGATCACGTCAGAAGCCTGCGCACGAGTTGGTGGCACAGAGTGTTGATTTTAGCTGAGTTTCGTTGAGTATATGTTCGATTCTTGGTTGAATATTTGGATTGACTTTGAGTTCAATGACGACCAAGAATATCAAACATATCTAAACGAGACCAACTTTCTTCTCCTTCCGGCTTTGGAGGAGCGGAAATAGTCTGCCGCCCTTACACACTGAACACTTGGGCGCACACTTCTTCTCACCACACCAAAAGGGGCCTCACCATTAACTTAACAGCGGCATTACTAACTGCCAACTAATCTAAGCTCTGTCCTAATGCGCACTAGTAGCTCGCTGTTTGCACCCCAACCTGTCGCCCTGCTCGCTCAAGACCCGTCGAGACCTAGTCTGCGGGCCGCCCGGGAGACTGTCTCCCGGCGCTGCATCTCTACCTGCTCGCTGCTCTGTCGCGCCTATGCTCTAGTCCACTATGCACTCTGGGTTAAAAATAGGGTTACATTTGTGCGCAGCACTGTACAGAAATTTATCACCGTGCTTTCGGCGGATGGTGTGCACACACTCTGGCCCACAAGCACGCGCCCCAGTCTCAGCCAGAGCGCCAATTTGGATCCTCAATTGGCCCAAATCTGCAGGTTAGTTATTAATTAAGAGCTCACACAAGACTGGACCAAAACACAGGAGCTTAGCTGTGGAAAATGAAACTCGGACTAGTATTTAACAGATTGAAATAATCTGATACACCTCAACTTGAATGGGAGACTAACTGGCTTCTAAGAGACTAACTACTGAGCTGCTGCTGCTGCTGGACTGCTAAAAGTTAACTATTACGGGCGACTAGGTGTCATTATTGACTGTGAGCGAATTGAAAATTAATTGAAAATTAAAAAGAAAGTTTCCAAATCATTCGCGAGAGTCTAAGGTGCTCTAGATCTAAGGTGGTCTAATGATGGGTGGCAGTGACTAAAATGGCTCGAAAGAGAAAGCCTTTTGGCCAAAAGACTCTCTTTGGAGCTGCTAAAGGAAATAGTTTGTCGTCGTGTTGTGTGACCTCTTGAACTGTGTAATAAAACTACTCAACTCACCTTAACTGAGGTGACACGCGGCTTAAGATTGTCCAATTTTCTGCCCGCCGCATCGACAGAACTTGCGGCGGCGACAAGGAACTCGCTCTGGACAATCGCTTTTGGTTCATCATTAGCAGCAAGTGATGATGCATTTGGCCGATCAATGAGAGGAAATTGGTGGCCGGCGCTGGAGGAAAGGAAACTATGATTATTGTCAAAGCTCTGGGTGTTAGCGTAGCTCGTTTGGCGACCATTGGGGTCAAAGTTGTGCTGCTGCATTTGTTGTTGTTGTTGTTGTTGAGAAATTTCAGCTTGAGGCTTGCTCGAAGACGGAGATTGGGCCCAGTTTCTTGCAACTTGATCGAGAGTGGCCGGCTCTTCGTTTCGTTGACTTGTTTGGCTTGCATAATTGCTAGTAGTAAGCTTCTCTTCGGTGACGGTTACAGTTGAGGAGACTCTGTTGCTGTTGTTGTTGCCGGTGTTGAAATTATCACTCGACAGAGAGAGAGTGTAGTTATTGTAGTTATTGAGATTATTATTATTAGGTTGACTCGTACCTTTAAGCAACTCGCTTGAGTTGATCAATTCCGTGATTGAGTTTGTGATAACTTTAGACTGATTGATGAGCTCCTGTTTGACGTTTGGATTTGTGCTCGCATTTGAGGGATGTTGGAAAATTTTATAGAGCAGCTCAATGAGATGCTTGTAGTTCTGTGCACACTCTCTGGCCGCCTGCTGGATTCTGGAGCGCAACTGATATGAGCTGGCACTTAGGGCCACCAACTGGCTCGTCTGCAGCAGATCGGCCACCGCCTTGGAGCCCATGTTGGAGGCCACAATTGCGTCGTCCTGCTGGCCCGTGCTGCCCGCGTGCACCGTCTTGGCGGCCGCCATTGTCAGCGGCCGACTGACGCGCACCAACTCCTGCGGGCCCGCCGAGCTTGCAGCCGAAGAAGAGGTCGCCTCTGCGCCGCTTCCGGGGGCGCCGCCCTCGCCATTAGCTTGGGACTGGCTGCTGCATTGGGCCTCGTAGTTGGCCAGCTCCTGTTCAATTGTCCGAATGGCCTCCTCGATGGCGCGGCAGCCGCGCTGCTGCTCGTCCTCCACCGCTTTCACGGTGCGCAATAAACTGGTCACGCTGGCCACCATGCTCTTGGCCGAGTCCTTCACTTGGACGAGTCGCGGGTCGTTCGAGTGGCAGCCCAGCGCCCCCTTGGTGGCCCCAATCAGATCGGCCAGCGAGATGGCCACCTCTCTCACCGAGCGGATCAGGCCCACTTGGCTCTGGGCGTTGTCCGGGCCGAGCGAGGCGGCCGACCGTTTGACAGTCTCGGCCAGCTGGGCCATCGTCTGCACTGAGTCGCGGGCGGCGCGCGCCAACTGCGCCTGATCTGCGGCCGCACTGGCAACCAGCGGCCGCGTGTCCTCAACCAGCGCCTTGGCGCAACGCAACACACTCTCCCGCTGCTCCAAGTAGCTCTCGTCCAACTGCTGGGCTCTCAGCGAGCCGGAAGTGGCGAACAAAATGCTCGTCTCCAGGTCGCCCACAATGCCGGAAATGGCCGCCTCCGGCTGCATTGACTGCATAGACTGATGCGTAGACTGCATAGGCTGATGCGTAGACTCTCCATGCACAGACTGCATAGACTGCTGCTCGATGGACTCTCGCGCTGAGTCCTGACCAAGGCCACCTCGCCCGTGGTAGTCGGCCGACTGCTCGCTGTCGTACATGGACACTGGCCGCTCGCCGGCCGGCCGGAAGTTGTAGCTGTCGAAATTGTTGTTGTTATTGTTGATATTTGGAGAGTTATTGACAACATTTGAAGAGTTGTTCTTGAGACTGTAGCCGGCCGAGTTGTGGCCGGCGCCAGACTGCTCGTCGTAGTGGTCGTCGTGGAGCGTCGTGGTGACCGTCTTGACGTTGACCTGCTGCTGCTGCTGGTGCTGCTGCTGCAGGCGGCGCTCGCGCGCCGCAGAGTACGTGTTGCTCTGGTAGGGCTGGCTGGCAGCTTGGGGGCGCTGCTCGTGGCGCCCAAGCGTGTTGCTGTGGCCCAAGTTGCCGTGTCCCAAGTTTCCGTGTCCCAAGCTTGCCGCATTGACCGACCGCTGCTGCTCGTTACCGGAAGGACGCATGTCCTGAATGAGCTGGGTGGTGGCGCGGGCCAGATTGCGCGCCTGGTGCATCAGCTCGCGCTTGTTGCTGTCCTCGCTGGCCTGGCTCAGGTCCTCGTGGCTTCCAGCAGCCAGTGGACGGCCCGTGTGCTCGTCCACAATGCGGTGCACTGTGGTGGTGGTGGTCGTGCTCGTGCTGCTCGTCTGCTTGCTCCTAGTCTGCGGCTGACCTCTCGTCGACTGGTCAGCCGCAAATCTGGCGGCTGGCCGCTGCTGCTTGATCGACCTGATGTGCTCCACCAGCTCGGCCAGCGCCTGGTTCACGCGCAACACTGCCTCGTCCACGTTGCACTGCTGCAGCTGCTCGTGCGCTATCGCCCGCTCACACGCCCCCTCGATGCCGTCCACTGCCCGCTGCACTCCCGCGCACGCCTCCAGCAGCCGCCTCTGACACTGGTTGTCCTCGATGGTGGGCGTGACAATCTTTGCGGTGGCCACCATCTGGGAGGTGGCCAGCGCGCACTGGGTGGCCGCCCCGATCACCTGGTTCGAGAGCTCCTTGTCCTGGCAGCTGGAGCCCACATCCTTGGCCCTAAGGACGAGCGCGGCCGCCGACGAGGCGACGGACTTGGCGAGGGCGAGCAGCGTGTCGGCGGCCTCTCGCTCTCTGGCCGCCTGCTCACTTGAGTCGCCGTTGGCCAGCGTCTGTGACTGCGACTGGGGCTGCTCCTCAGAGCTGTTGATCGTGTAGAGCAGCGCCTGGGTGGCGTCGCCGACGCGCGAGGCCGCGCTGATGAGTGTCTGCCGGGGCACTGTGGGTCCTGGCTCGGCCGCGTTCAGCAGGTCGGAGAAGGCCTTGCAGAGGCGCCGGGCGGCCTCGATGAGGCGCTCGCCACTCTCGTCGTCCTCCATCAGGGCGGCCACCACCTTGACGTCGCGCACCACGCTGGGCAAACTGGTGGCCACCGTCTCCACCGCCTCGTTCAGCTCCCCATAGTTGAGCTCCTCCTCGGGAATGGCAGACAGCGAGACGAGCTGGGCGGTGGCGGCGTTAATTTCCGCGAACTGGCTCGACAACTTGCGCTTCTTCTGCTCCACCTCGACCGCCTGGGCGCCGGTGGCGCGCGTGCGCTCCACCTCAGTCAGCTGGGCGCGATCCAGCACCTTTTGGGCGGCCTCCACCGCGTCCTGCGCCTGCTCCAAACGGTCCTGCAGGTCGCGCTGAGGCACACTAAGCTCGTAGTTCGTCGGGTACTGAGTGAGCGGCCTCGCCTCGTAGCCAATCTCTGCCTTGCCCCTGATCTCGAAGCCGGGCGTCACCTGGGCCGGCTCCACGTGGGGCCCCTCCTCGCGCAACTGCCGCTCCACCGTGGGCCCCGCCACCGAGCTCAGGTCCACCTGCGAGGCGGCCGCCGAGGGAGGCCGAGCCAGCGCCGGCTGGTTCTGGATTATGGTGGCGCGCGAGGGCGCCACCGAGTCCTCGATCATGGTCGCCCCCTCGTCGCCCTCGATCCCAAAGTGGTCCTTAGCTTTGCGTCGCTTGAGGATTATATCTATGTAGCCGGCGATGAGTTGCGAGATTTGCTCGCCCTCGCTCGTCTGAACGCTGTAGTAGGAGTCTGAGTAGTCCCCGAAGTCGAGGGTGAACGAGTTCTTCGAGGGGGCCCACCGCTTCACTGTGGTCAGCGGCCACGTCTTCAGGATGCCCTTAGTGTCGGCGTCCACCCGCATCACGCAGTCCTTGGTGATGCCCAACAAACGGGGCACCAGCTTGTTCTTGCCGGGCAGCTTCTCCTTAACGAGGAAAAAGGTCACCCCATAGGTGGACAGTGAACGGGCCTCGCTTATGTACTTGGCCTTGGCCTCCAGCTCGCTCAAACCGTAATACTTCTTGTGCTCCTGGAACACCTTCCTTTCGATGTGCTTCTGTTTGGCATAATCGGCGGGCAAATAATCTTTCAAATTTATATAACCAGGCCTGGTCGTCTTGCCCTCCACATAGTCGCCCAGCTGTGCCTGTGCTTGGATGCCGGCAAATTTGCAGGCTCCATCCAGCGTTACTGGATGGGTGCCGCTGAGAATGGCGTCACGTGTTTGCACATACAACAGGCCCAAAGGCAGTGGGTCGCGTGTGTCAATATTTTGATCTGAGTAGAAGAAACGCCGCCGTAATAACACCACATCTTGCTCGTGGATCTCTTGCTCGTCCAATGTCTTCGAGTGGTCCACCCAGGCCAAATCCTCGTCAGTTTTCAGCTTCTTCTTCAATAATTCCATCTTCTGGTCTATTACTCGTCCATCTTGGCGCTCCTTTCGCCTTCCATTTATTGTCTGCTTACCCGTGGCGATCAGAGAGTATTCATCCGAGTTAGTAATACCTGTAGCGAATCATTAATATATTATCATTATGGCATGATGGTAATGCCATGTGATCAGTGGATGCAATTGGAAATCGTCCGTTAGAATATTGGAAATATAGAAAAAATCATTATTAGAATTATTGGCAAAACATTCATGAATTATCATTATTATCGCAGCATTATTGATAAATTGTCGCCAAATTAGACAATTTGCATCAGACAATTTGATCAATCTTCTGGACCAATCGAAACGTTGGGCCCCATCAAGCCAGCATCCTCGGCCTCAAGACCATGAGGCCATAGACCATGAACGCGGAGACCAAACTCGGGCGATATTCAGACCCAGAGAGCTCAGTCGTTCCCCAATTGTAGTTCCGTATTCAGTCTCTGATGATATTTATCATGATAATTCATGTCGGCACACAAATCGTCACAAGTACTCACCTAATTTTGTGCAAATAATCACCATCAAATTGGCCACCGGCTGGCTTTCGGGCACCATCACCGAGCGAATGGTGTCGTCGGGCATGCGGATTCTAAGTGGCCGCATCATCTTGGCCAATTATTTAGATTGCAGTTATTGTGCAATCTTATGGTGTTGATACAAATTCCTCTCTGGAAATTATGGTCTCTCCCCACTGACACTTGTCCTCATTCAGTGGACACCAAGACACACGACGCTGCTCTCACCACTCTTTCACTTTAAGCCACCCAACTTGTTGCTCTGGCTGGCGAGACACTTGTCGAGATGGAGTTCAAACTGTAGACTGTCGTCGGGGACAAGTTTTACTTTTCTTGCTGCTTGATAGTTGCTCTTTATTTGGCAAGGAAGAGTTTATGTCTCAATCTGGAGTCCACTCTAGCTAATCAATTGGACTGTATTGTGAAAATCAATTAGTTGCCTGTGAATCTCATCACTTAGGTGCAACACTCGAGCCTAGCGGCACACCACTTGAGTGGCCACCCAACTGGACAGAAAAGGCAGCAGAAGCAACTGGGAACACACTGTTGTGGCTCCACTTAACACTGGCGGCACTTCTTCTTATTAGTCCTGATCTCTCTCACTGCTCACACACACACACACACTCTGCAACCACCTTTGGCTCACCTGTTCATAAGCCGGCCACCCTTGACTCTGGTGGCAGTGCTGTTCAATTTGAGGGCCAGCAGATTGGCCAGTGGCAGAGGTTTGCTTCCTGCTGGGAGCTGGTGGAAAAGAAACGGCTATTTGCAGGTCCAGTTGGCCAATCAATGGGGATGCGGCCTGATGAGAGCGGCTGGCGACTGGTTGCTCTTGCAAGGCTCTCTCTCAATGCGGGACTCCAAGAGGTACTTTCATTGATGGAGACGATTGTGTTTGAGCAAGTCGCGGCAGTTTGGGATGTGGTTGGCGTGGGACTAGGTGATCTTGTTGATGTGGTTGTTGTTGTTGTTGTTGTTGTTAGTGTTAGTGTTGATATCAATGTTGTTGTTGTTGTTGTTGGTGTGTTCCACGGTGAGCGCGTGCGCTATGTGTCACGTTTTGCCAATATGTGCGCGCACCAATCACTCTCGCTCGTTCGCTGCTCGCACACCGAAGGCAGTCTGGAGCACGCTCGCACGCACAAATGCAATGCCTTCTGCTTCTTCTCCTTCTTCTTTGCGCCGCTGCCGAACCCAAACACTGCTCGGCCCAGCAAGTGCACTTTTCTCCCCAAACGGCCCACAAACTGCCGCCAGCAAACGAGACGCGCAAACGCGAGACACTCGTATTTAGACACACACTTCTCCTTGTGCTGTGGGAACAAGCCAGCCTTTTACTAGCCAGCCAATCTGGCCGCCAGAGCAGAGAGTAGGTGGCAACAAGGAGCGTTCCCCTGTTGCTCTGCGCCGCCCTACTTGACGGCGGCGGCGGCCCTTAGCGCCGCTAGTCTGCGCCACCCAATCCCCGTCTGTCTATCTCGCCGCCTCCCCCTTTCCCCCCTTCCGCCTCCCCCTGACCCCGGCAACAGAGCCTAAACTCGAGCACAGACTCGAGCCAGCCAAATGAGCATCCCAAATTCGAGGGGGAAGCAGGGAGCAAACAGAGTGGCGGGCCTGCCAACTGGAATAAGCCCGGCCGGCTGCCGGTGTTGCGGCTGCCGCTTGGCCTGCTGGCCTGCTGTGCCGCTGCACTTGTTGGCCAGGCCGCCTCTGCCTTATATGGCCAAGCCGGCAGCGACGCCCAAGCCCAAATATGGCGCCCGGCTCGGACGCGCTGCGGCTTGGGGGCGGCGCGCACTCTGCAGAGACTGTGTTGCGCTGCTTGTGCGCACACAGTCGCTGGCCCAGCTCGACTCAACGCCACAAACTGCATACAAATTCCCCATAAGTGTTCCTCTTGGGCCGCTCTGCACTGCACAGAGTGTGCAGCAAACTGCACTGCACTGCACACTGCACACTGTAGTCCAATGCACTGCCTGAGAGTGTGTGCCGAGGGCGAGGGCGAACATGCGCGCGCGTTGGCGGACACTCTGCGCCCGTCCGTCTGGCTTGGCGCTCGGCGGCTAGGCGTCTGTTTCGTCTCTGTGTCAGCGGCTCGCCAAGAGAGAGAGAGAGGCGCACCTACGCAACACTGCGCAGCTCTGCTCTCCATTCGGAGCGGCTCTCTCTTCTCGTCACATCGCATTAGGAAATCATCGCAGCCCGGAAGACGGCGGCCCATAAGCCGCCAGACAGAGAGAGAGAGAGAAAAAAAAATGAAATCGAAAGGCACAAGCGAGGGGACCACACTCCCTCCTCAGTCCGGCAAAGGGCCGACTCTCAAACTCTCAAAGGCACCACATGGCAAGCTCGCCCTTTTCAGCTATCTGATGGCACGTGTAGCCCGGCGACACTCGACCCAAGTGGAGTCGCCTACTGCTCTCGTCCACCTTCTCTCGCCCGGTGGCTAAGGGTGGCCACTGGCGCTCCACTTGCCGCCGACCCAACACTGTCCCAATAGACGCATTTCCAAACTCCGAGGCCCAAGCTCAGGACGCGGCTCCAACAGCGACCCACTGGCCCAACTATCATGGGCCGATAATTGTCTCTCGGCGCCCAAGATCACCGCTCGGCCTTCGGATGTCGCCGATCGGCCGGGCAGACAGTCCACGAGGCACTCAGCCCGGATAACTGTTGTTCAGAGGAGCGCAAGTCTGTTTGGCTTTGAGCATATCTTGAACGAGAATCCAATTGAGCAATCTCAGCTCAATTGGCTCCTTTCACCGTTCAACTGGCGAGACGCCCAACGCTTATACTTAGGCTTCGGAAGCCTAAGCGTGAGTCTGGACTCAGCTCGCAATCCTAAACTCGGCCAGTGACGAGGAGCGGCGAGACGGGCTCGGCCTTGTGTAGATAATTCGCGGAATAGACGCAAAATCCTCACCCTCGTCCTGTGTCATATTTTTCCATATAATAACTCGAATGAACTCAAAAAAGCGAGCACTACTCAACGCTGGCAACACTCAACCATGGGCTCGCTCAAGTTTGGATCAACAGCTCAATTTGTCGACAGACTAGTGCTGCTGTCTGGAGATCGAAATTCGAAATAATGTTCCACAATTGGCCCGATTCAGCTGACAACACTCTCAGAGCCACTTGGTTTTCACAATCGTTCTCACAAACGTTATAGCCAGACCGCATTTGTCACAACAATGCCACTTTTCTCATAAGTCATCCTATTGACTATAACCTTCGTTATGGACTCCAACTCGGGCGGTATTAACTTCTCCATCCGATAAAATGCGGACACTCGAAGCAACTCGCTTACGTCCCTCACAACTCCAGAATCCTAGTCTCTCTCAATGACAATCTTACTCGGCCCGTGTCGAAGTCTTAGCCTCGAGGGAAAGGGAATACGATGCATTTAGTATCAGGACGCTCGCTGAATTGGTTCACTCCAGGATGACATCGTCTAAATGGTGTCCAACTCGTAAAGACTGTATGTTCAACCTTTCCACTATTGATGACTTGAATTTCATAAGATGAATGGAAGGCCTCCTCCTCTCAGACACATAGATTCTCTGTGATAGATTCTTGTCGAGTCTATCATTGAAACACAATTACGTCTAGCATGGCACTAAAAATGAAAAGGGTACAATCCGTCATCTGGGTCGAACATGTTTCTAGGTTGAATCTTTAACGTTACCTCCTAAATCGCTCAGAATTTATTCAAAACTTAAAACTTCATTCACTTGCTCTTCATCAGCAAGTAAGGTCGCTCCTTCCACTGGTTCTTTTCGTAGTCCCACTTGCTTGTGATACCTCCATCCAAAGAGTCAGCCCGTGAGTCGATATACCATCTGACAAGCTGCTTTTTACCTTGATCCGACATCGATTCGGGAAGAGGTGGAAAGAAATTTGCCTTGATTATAGCGAATATAACTATTGGTATGCTCGTTAAGAGCATTGTATTACCTAAGATCCAGCGCCAGTGGGCAGTTGGCGCCTGCATCTCGCTAAACGTCTGACAGAATGAATAACGATACAATTTCTTTTTCTCATCAATTGTTAAAGCTTTCCAGCTTCCCTTTTCCTTCTCACGTAAAGCATTGATTTCCGGTGTGGGCTCTTTAAATCGGATTGGCGGGCAAGGCAAATCGACAAGATCATAATAGTGTTCCTCTACGCTAACGCAGGGTCCTACAACCTCGCGATTACCAATACGGGCTCTATATAAGGGCCTAAGCGACTTGTTCACTGTTACCATCATCTTGAAGGATTTTCTTTGAGACAATTAATCTTACTTGAGAGAAGAATACAATTAATCGAGAGTTGCAAACAATATAATTTTCATCAGAAGCGTGCCGCGTCGGAGTCACCTTGGGAGATGTTTGGTGCGGGACGAAGTTTCTGGGGATAATTCCAGAACAGAGCAGTCAGTGAGCAATGCTTCGCGCACATTTGAAATGGGCAAATTCAAGGGTATTGTTGCAAACATTGGGGATCAAACAGTTGCAGAAGATTACCTCACCTTATCACGTGCCCCACCGCAAGGTGCCCCCTAATTTGACTAATTGCCTCGATAGATTCATACCATGGAGAAAATAGCCACAAATAATCATATTGTTGTCCTGAGAAAGGAAATAAAACATGCCAAGGCTATGGTCAGTGGAAATCTGATCAGAAGGATAAAAGAGTTGAAGGCAAAACAGGATAAACTCGAGGATGAGGCAGAAAAAAAACGGATTGAATCAAAAATCGAGCGCATATATTCCGAAACAAAGCTGATTCAGAAATTAGATTCCTATGAAGTTGCCAAGAAAGCAACCCTCACCCCGGATAAGAAAATATGGGAGACCCTTTTGAGCAGCGATAAGGCTACTCCTGAAGATAGGCTGACATGTAGAATCATCATGAAGAATAATATCCAGAAACGTCTGACAAAATTTCGCGACGAGTACAAAGATTGTGATGAGTGGCTAGAAGAATACTTTGAATATAGAGATAAAAAGAAGCAGATGGAGGAGGCTGCCGGTATCGAGAGGAATCGACGAAAGAAGTCAAAGAGTAAGATCGGTAAGCGTGATAAAAAGACGAAAGGGGCCGGAATCCCTGAGTCAGGTAGCTCACGTGTTTCCAAGACCGACTCTGCACCACCGAGGTCTCATAGCACCAAAAAGTCTAGTATTCAGGAGTCCAATAGGAATGATAGTCAAATCCATATCGACAGTGATCTGCACCCTTCATGGGCGTCCAAGAAGAGGGAAAAAGAGCTCCTCAAGAAAGCTCTGCAATCAATCGTCTAGGTTTGTCTGTATGAATAAAGAATTGTGTGATGTCAAATGTGAACAGTCTTTCATCATAGATCGACAGCAATCCTTACATACTGGACACCAGCTCCAAACTTCTTCCTTACTTGCAAAACAAAGTAACTTCTGTGATCTCTCACATGATGTGAGTCGCATCTGCAAGCTTAATTTGAGCAGAAAATCCTGCTATTGATTATCAAGTAGTAGAACTGGCGGTTTAAATTTAGCAGTTTAAATTTAGAGGTCTAATAGAGTTTGGCTCTCTATCAGAGACGCTCCATCTTGACGCATACAGTCTTTATTTAGTCTCATTTTCACTCCAACTAAATACTTTAAACACTTTCATCTATCTAGTTTGCTGCGGGAATAATCTGAAGTGGCTGCTCGTCGCCCTTGATCACACAAACCTCCGTGTGTGCCGGCTTTGCAAATAACGACACATGGACGGAGTTCTCTTCGTCCAACTTTGTGGCCACCATTTTGGTACCAGACAGACTGTTGTTTCCATCTATTCTGGCCACCCTCTCCGCTGGAGTGAGTTTTGTTTTCGCCCCCTGAGGCTCATCGTCACTGTTGAACTTTTGGGCCATTCCAGTGACGAGCAACTTTTGCAGATGCAAAATGGGCGACTCGTAGACCAGGGTGAGCACTATTCCAAGCATGTAGCTGAGACATAGATTAGATATGAATATATAGAGGAACACAATGTAGCTTGGCTCAATTAGGAGATTCTGTTTGGCCGGATAGGACATAACGATGAGCATGTGGCTCAGATAGGTCATGTAGGTGGCTCGGCCGAGGGGCACAAAGAGGGGCGCCGAGAGGAAGTCGTTGAGCCAGCCGCCGTGGCCTAGGGCGCAGGCTAGAATGGCCCAGCCGGTGGCCAGGGACCAGAGCACCTGGGCCGAGTTGTAGTAGGTGGTGGCGGCGAGGCGCGAGTATGGGGCGTTGTTGTTCCAGTGGTAAGTGCCGAAAAGGATGCCCAAATAGCAGACGGCGAAGAGACACCAGCCGAGGCGGACCTGTTTCCTGCTTAGCTGGACGACGCTTCGGTTGTACAACACATAGCCCAGCAAGAGGCCCACGAAGTAGGAGGGCGCGTGAGGGTAGGGAGTCCAGAAGTACTTGAGCACAATGGAGTCCCAGATTTCGCTGTTTTTGTGAATTTTGTCATTTTTTGTGATGAATTTTTGGTCGATTTTTTGTGGGAAATTTTCATAAAGTTTCAAAAATGTTTAAACAATTTTTTTAACAATTTTTTGTCATTCAATTTCCGTCAATTGATCGATTGGGGGGTGGAAAAAATGGGTTAGAGACGAGCGCTGGTTGACATTTAAGATGGTTGATCCCTCGAAGATGATGGTTAATCCCTCGAAGATTCAAGAAGGAGCTACTTACTATCGCTGGAGGAGGGTGGGCAGCATGTTGGGCGGGTAGGAGTTTGCATAGTGGAGGTAGCAGGAGACTGCGGTGAGACCTCCGCCGATGGCCAGCGAGGCGAAGATTCCCTTTTTGGCACTGTGCAGGAGGGCGATGATGACAACTATGGAGACAAAGTGGTAGAACATCTCGATGGAGAGCCACCAGGTGACCAGATTACACTGATATTGCAAGGGGGAAAAGAGTTTAGGGGTTAGGTTTCGTCTTTATCAAGCTAAACTTGGTGTCTTGAGCAGAAAAAGAGTTGCGTTTTTGCATTAAGACCGTCCAATACTAGTCTTTCATCAGCAACAGTGGATCAATTAAGTTATTGAACTTACGATTTGGTCCGAACGGTAGAAGGACTGCAGGAAGAGGGCGCTGACCCACCAGTTGCGCTTGCAGTTGTCCGACTCCTTCTGGACTATGCCGCGCCAGTAGGGCCCGTCGCCCATGAGAGGGAACACGATGAAGAGGAGCATCACAATGAGCACCTGGGGCATCAGGCGAAGGTAGCGCGAGACCAGGAAGGCGAACTTGTTGAAGCGCCAATAGTGGCCCCTGGTGATGGACCAGGTGACGTAGGTGGTCAGGAGGCCGCTAATGAGGAAGAAGGTGTCCACGGAGAAGGTGGCGTTGAGGAGTGGGTGCAGGAGGAAGGAGGTGATGTTTTGTTCCACTTGGTAGGCGCGCCCGAAACCCGCCCACTCGGTGTACTGCATGGTGTGTCCCAGGACGATCCACGAGATGGTCCAAAATCTGAGCCCGTGGACGCAATTGATGTCGTTGCCCTGCTGCTGCTGTTGTTGTTGCTGTTGCTCCTGTGGTTGCTCTTGGCGCTGGTCACGTGCCTGAAATAGGGGCTCCTGTTGTTGCTGATGGTGGTTCGGGTAACTGTTGCCCTCCCGCTTGGCCGCCCCCTCCAGGTGGGCGTGGTGGTGGTCGGGCTCCTCTTCTGAGGCAACGCTGCAGGCGCTGCCCGCCGCGGAGTGTCTGCCGCGCGGCGAACTGGCGCTGCCCGCCGAACTGGCGTCGCTTATCACCAGGCCCACGGCCACCGGTTCGCGCATGCCGGGCACGAGCGAGCGCCCGCCCCCCTGCGCGCTGCGGGCCGCCGAGGCCGCGGGATCGCCCATTCCCGCGCTGGGCCGGCCGCGGCGCGACGTGCTCGTGTCGAACAGTTTGCGCCCGTTGCGAATGATCGAGAAGTGCATGAGGAAGTTCACCAGCGTTAGCAGGCGCCCCTGGCGGCTGCCACTGGTTGGCTGTGGGCGCGCGTGCGACGCCGGCGGGCCCAGCACGGGCCCCGCCCCCTTGCAGTGTGCGGGCTCGCCCGGCGCCAGCGCCAGCAGCGCCTCTTGCTGCTGGAGGGCGATGTTTTGGTCGTAGGCCGGGCCGCGTCCATTTGAGGAGCGCAGCCTGAGATCACTTTGGCCTCGGCTGGCGGCGGCGGCCCGACGCTTGCCAGTGGAGGTGGCCCCGCCCACCAGGTAGGAGCGCACGTCGAACAGGTGCACCAGAGTGCCCACCAGCGACACGGAGGCCATCAGGACGAGCACGGTGAGCGCAAACACTTGGGCGCCGTCCGGCTCGAAGTTGGCGCTCCTCTCGAGGCACTGGACCCCCTGGAACTGGAGGTAAGTGTTCACGGCGACTTCATGGCGTTTATTTGGCGTTCGGTGGCAATTTGGTGGCCATTTGGTGATTGAAATTGCGTTAAAATAGGTAAAATTGGTCAAATTTGTTCGAGTTTGGTTAGCGAGAAGGTTATATTTTGAGTGAAAAGTGGGGGGCGAAGGAAGGAGGAAGAAGGCCGCTGGCTGGGCTTTGGGGCGGCGGACGTGCCTTCACTTGGCGAGGGCGTTCGAGGAAACACCTTGAGAGTGGCCACAGACAGTTCCTGAATGCGATGGCCCCGCGCAATTAGTGCTCTGGCTATGGCGGGTAAATTTAGCTCGCGCCAATCGGGAATCGAGCTTGGCGAGCTTGGCAAGCGAGCGCATGTGCACAGGTTGGATCAGGAACCTTCAAAGGTGGTTGCTGGATCACGGCGAGCTCGATCGTTGTCCGACGGGCAAGAGTTGATGAGAGTGAGAGTGGAATCGAGAGATGGAGAGAGACAATTTTGTTTCTTTTCTCTCCTCTTTGAACGGGCACGAGTTCTTTGAGCTGGTTCGAATTGCAAGCAGCAGCGAGTCGCAATTCGAAACTGGCGAGCAGTGGCGAGCCATTTCTCATTCTATTGCGTCGTTTAGCCGCCAGCCAATGGGAGCAGAAAGGGCTCGAGTTGGCCAGCCAGTGGCGCAGCAGCCGCGCACTGATACACACAAACACAGGCAGTCTGTTGCCGCCGCTTTGCACTGGCACTCGCGCTTGGCCAGCGCAGTGCAGCGCACGACGCAGCGCGGCGGCCCGAAGGGAATGGCCCGCCGGCCGCCCATTGGCTTGTGTGTGCGCGCGAGACTGCCTCTGGTGCTCGCTCGCCTAATGCTATCATCCCATAACTCAAATTATAATGCGAGCCGCCCGAGCGAGAGTGTCTTGGACGAGAAAGCGAGCGAGCGAGAGTGTCTTGAACGCGGCGTCTGGCCTGGCCAGACCATCGGACTGGCAATAGAGGTGAACCTAAGGCGGCTTGATTGCGTCTGGCTTGTGTGGGCCTGTTTGCCTACTCGCCACACAGCGCTCGCTACAGCCCTAAACTAGAGTCCAAACGAGAGAGCCAGCTCGCTCTGCCCAACAGTCTGGCTCGAGACTGGTTTCCATTCCATTTTTGCCCACTCTCGCCAGACGGCCACTTGCTCGCCGGCCATTATTATTAGACAACAGGCGCTCTATTGAGCTCGGTGGCGAGCTCAATAAAAGAAACAAACTCAAAATAGTTGGCCGCTTGAGCGCGAACGATTGAGGCGCAGGGGAACGAAGTGCAAATGGGCGACCGTTTTTCCTTGCTGCCAATTGATCGGCGGCGGCGCCAATTGCGGCCCGGCGGGCGCGTGCACCTGCGGGCCGAGCGGACGCGCGCGCTTCGGGCTCGCGGGCCCGCCCGCGCGCAAAGTGAACGCACAGTGCGGGTTGCGCGGACCGCACGTGCGCGGCGAGCGGCCGCTCCCGAAAACCCGCGCGGGCGCTAAAATCAACACTCGCCAAGCCCGAGCTCAATGGACGAGCGGCCCGCCTGACCTAATGGGCGCCCGCTAATTGGTCACGATCCGCCGAGGAGACAATGGCCAGTCTGGTGGCTTCGGCGAGCGCCCGAGAGCCAGAGGAGAGCGGCGAAGAGGCAGAAAAGGGGGGAAAAGCAAAAGGTAGGAATTGGATTGGCCACTTGGCCACTTGGCCACTTGGCGGGCTCTGATTGGGCCACTTGCTGGGCGCACAATACTTACTCTGTTGGCCCAACTTCTCCAGGTCGCTGTGCTCACATCGCGTGGGCAAACAGGTGGCCAGTCTGAGTTTGGTGTAGTAGAAATAGTGCGCCTTTTTGGCGAGCTCGTGAAAGATCTGCAGAGGGACGATTTGTAGTAGTTGTTGTTGTTGTTGTTGGTGGTGGACGAACAGTGGTCAGTGGTGGTCGTTTAGCGATTGTGTGCCGGCGGATCGCGGCCCAATGGGAGCAGGAGAGCGGAGGGAGGAAGTGGGTTAGTCGCTTGGAGTGGCGGCTTGGCAGAGGAGTTTCTGGCCAGCGAGCGACAAGGAGCGGCCGGCCAACAACGGCCCATCAAGCGGCCGCAAACAATGGCCAATTTGGCCGCCCTGCTCGTCTGCAAGTGCTACTGCCACTGGGCCAACGCGGCGGCCAGACGGCCGGCCGATTGTCCACGCTCTGGCGCGGCGCCCAAGATTGGGGCCGCCGCCAGAGGAGCATCTCTCGCGGGGAGGAGGAAAAAATGAACAAGTACTCACGTCGTTGCTGGTGGTGAAGTTGGCCAGGTTGTCGATGGTGGCCAGGATGTTGTGGTAGCGCGGCCGCTTAGGGATCAGCGGCTGGAACTTGAAGGTGCAGTACTGCGGCCCGCCGATGGTCGGGTTTGGGGCCACGCCCACGCACTGGTGGTAGCTGCCCATGGAGGTGTGGGTGCCCTCGAAGAGGCCGGCGGCGGGAAAGTTGCCAAAGGAGTTGTACATGCGCACGGCCCACGAGTCGAGTTGGGCCAGGCGCTCGAGGGTGCTTAGGAGGGAGCTCTGGCAGGCGGGCTGGATGCGGGCCTCGTCGAGCAGCGCAGGAGGGCGGGCCGCATGAGTTGCGCGCGGTCGTGCGCGTAGCTGCGGGCCCGCTGGCGCATCCCGCGCCACGCCTCGTTCGCCAGCGCCAGGTCCACGCGGTCGCTGGCGTGGCTGTGGCCCGCGTCGCGCAACAGCCGCTCCAGCGCACTCGTGCTGCGCGCTCCCCCCGCTTCGCTCTGGTTCCCGCGCGCGCCCACGCCCACCTCCGCCTCCGCCCCCGGCACCAGTCTGTGCTCGGGTAGCGCGGCCACGCCCCCATAGAGTAGGTAACTTGATAGGGCCCGTTTGGGGCTTGCTAGGCCGCTTCCGGCGCCGAATTCGGCGCCACTCTCACCTGGCTGGCTGGCGGCGCTTGGGGCCGTGTGTAGACTTGGGTCTGAAGGTTGTTTGAGTGGTTGTTCTTGCAGTTGTGGTTGTTGTTGTTGTTGTTGTTGTTGTTGTTGTTGTTTTTCCTCTGTCTGACTGGCCCCGACTAGAAGGGCCGCCGTCTGCTGGGGGCCCATGAGAAAGGCTGCTGCTGAGATTGTGAGCACTGTTAGGAGGAGAAAAAAGCTAGTGTTTGAAGGGTGCTGCTGGCTGGCTAAGCTGGGCCACAAGTTTGCTTGGAACTTCCATTGACGGCCGCTCGCCAAGCTCGTCTCGTCTCTCTTCCGCTGCCTCCACCTCACCAGAGGGCCCCCTCCCCGAGGACTCTCCTCGGCGCTCTCCTGCGGCGCGTCTCCCAGGCGTCTGGAGCGCCTAAAGCGCCCACTGAACCCCCGCCGCTGAGCCTCAGAGGCGCCCGCATGCTCGAGGCCGGCCCCTCGCCAGCCGGCCCCAAACTGCAGCTGCCGGCTGCTCGTCATTTTGCACGCTTTATGCTGCTCCAACTTGGCCTAATTGATTGATCGGCTGCTGCTCTCTGCTCGCTCGCTGCTCTGGCTGGGCCAATTCGCTCGCTGCTGATCACTCGCACTTAGCTCTACTTCTTCTCTCGCTTCTGCCAATCCTAAGCCGCAAAAAACACACATTTGCTGCCTCGAGAACACGAGCCGCTTCTTCTTCTTCTCGATTGGCCCGATTTGCTCTGCTCGCTCTTGGCGCAAAACTCTCACAAGTGCACGAGCCTGCGCACTCTGCTCGCCTCTGTTTTCTTCCCGCTAGCTCGCTGGCAAGCTTCTTGGCAAGCTCCCTGGCAAGCTCGCTGGCTGCCCTGAAGCCAAAGATGACTGGCCACCTCTTTCTCGGCTACCTGTTGAGCTATCTGCTCGATGGCTGGCTGGCTAGCTTTTTCCTTCGCTGGCTAGCTAGCTGGCTAGCTGGCTGGCTGGCTGGCTGGCTGGCAAGACAAGAGGAGGGAAATAAAAGGAGATAAGAAATAAAACCAACTGAGCGCGCAGATACTTTGTTGAACGCGCTCGCGCTCTCTTCTCGCTCAAAACTGGCTAGCTCAACTGGCCAGTCGGCTTCTCTCTTTCCTCTTCTCTCTAGCTCTTTCACTTTCAACCTTAGCTGGCCAACTTCTCGCTCCTTCTGGCAAGCGTCCAAAATTAACTCGCTCGCCAAGTTGCATAACTGCGCCCTACGAGAGGGGCAAAAATAGGTAGCCACTCGAGGCAGACTGGCGCCGTTCTGGTTGGGCCGCCGGTGGCGATAATTCTCCCCTGCGTTTGCTAATAATTAAAAAACACACTCTCTCGCTCTCTTGCTCTCGCTTTCACTTTCTCATTCTCATTCTCATTCGCAACTACAACTACAGCAACAACATCAACTACACTTACTGCAACAACAACAACAACTGCCTCTGCCCCTCTCACAGCCTTGCCTCACTACAAATAGACACCGGCCGCTCGTTCTGCCGGCTGCCGGCTGGCTTCTGGCTGCTTAGCTCGCGCCGCTTAGCTTCCATTCGGCGCCATTTGGCAGCCCTCGTTCCTCATCCGCGCCGAAATTCACATTCCTACGTTCAGATTCACATTTCCTAACTCCATATTCCAACTCTTATGCTTAGAAGCAACGCCAGACAAGTGCAAGACAACTGCGTACAACTGCACACAACTGCATTCAACTGCACACTATCCGCCAAAAGTATGATGATAAATTTCTGTCCAGTCCCGCGCACAAATGTAACCCTATTTTTGACGCGCACTGCACACAATCGCACACAATCGCACCATTCGCGCGCGTCCTGCGCGCTTCCTAAGAGTGCGCCACACACACTCTCTCGCCCTAAGGAACCACCACAGAGAACACGCTTAGAACCCACTCTTAGCGCCGGCTCGCCGCAACAACTCCATTCAGCTTCTTGCGGCCACCTGTTGAGCCATTGCAACCGCCTTTCAGCCTCTTCCTCCGCCCCCAGCAAGCCGATCTGCTCCAGCCTCTTCCTCTGGCGCTCCTTATCTCTTGCGGCCGCCCGCTTATCTCTGGCCAACAACTCTCGCCGGCCAGCTTCCTAGACGACCAGAAGGACACTCACCGCTCACTGCTCACTACTACTAACTGCTCATTGCTCACTATTGCTAACTGCTCGCCGCCCGCTAACTGCTCGATGATGGCGAGACGCAGGCACGCACAGCTCCACGCGAACCCTTTGGAATTGTGGCGCCGGTTTGCCTCGTCGCCTTGGGGCTCGCTCGGACGCTTCAATTGGACTGGCTGGCTGGAAACTAGTTCGGCCTTCGATGTGGTGCCCGTTTTAGCAAATTGCTCTCCCTCGCAATCTCAACTCGGCGGGCGGGCGGCCATTTGTCCATCTTTGCAGCCAGAAGCGCGCACAATTGCTCCACTCTCGCTCAAAGCAAAGCTCAACCTTTTCCTCTCCAGACACACTCTCTCCCTCAACTGCGGATTCTTCCTCCTCCTCGTTCGTCTCCGAATTCCAGACTTTATGAAACCTTAAGTGTGCCCATTGCTGGCCTCTTGTGTCCACTCGCTCGCGGGCCGCCGGCCGGCCATGTCCGCCATCTCCAGACCGGCTGGCTGGCCGGCGCCCGATCGGAAGTGGTCGGGCGGACGATCTCGCGAGAATCAATTAGTCGGCAACTAGTCTAACGTGCTTTAGCTTGCCAGTGGGAGCTCACGAGCTTGTCAGCTGGTCAGTGGGAAGCAGAGAATAGAGATTTCTGGTGCGCCTATTTTGGTGCAGCCGCGAGGGTGCACCAGAGCTCTGCAGCCGTGCGCGCGAATGCACGAAAACAGAGCGCCGGTGCACCAAAACAGCGCGCGAGTGCACCAAAACAATGCTCGTTCGGCGCGCTGCTCTCCAATGCAGACAGTCTCCAATGCACACTCTGCATAGGCCGCCTGCTGCCAGCCACAAGCCTCCAATGACGCTTCACATTTTCGTCTCCATGAATCTCCACCGTTTGAGGAGCTATTTCTCCGCCGGGAAATATTCACAAAACACACAGTCGCCCCTCCAGGCAGCCGATCCATACCGTCCGGCCCGAGAAACTTGGCTAAATAGGAGAAGCCAGACGTGGAACCGTGAGCAACTGTTCTAAGTCGCCAAGGGCGCCTGTCTGCTCAAGTATCGAGTCGCTCGAGTGGCCAGTCCCCGGCCGCGATCGCTGCCCTCGTGCCACGACACCTTTGGCCTCGGCCCCTACACTCTGGCCCTCGAGAGGCAGCCAGCTCGGCCACTTAGAGGGCTCGCCGACTCGGCTAAATGGGCGCCACTTGACGCCCGAGCGCATACTGTTCCCCTCGAGCTGCTCTTGAGTCTGGCTTCTCTCCGAGTCCTCTGCTCGCCCCCTCGGCTCTCAGCCACTGTGTCTGGCAGGCTGACCGGCCGAGGGGTGTCTCTTGAGGCTGGTTGGCGCCGTCTTGCCACTTGAGAGCTCGCGAGCACACGACTCTGCAAAGGTCGTCTAGAGCAAGCTCGTCGCTCTGCCGACAGTCCAAAGAGCTGGACCGAAATGCAGTTCGCGTGCCACACTGAATTCGAAAATAGAAAACGAGCCGAGAAAACAATCGACATTAGTCGTCCCAATCAATGGGAGGGACGAGAAGAAAATAAACAAACAGCTGGCCTCGCGCACTCGATAATTCGGCCCAGGCACTCGTCGTGGACGCGAGTCCACTTTGCCAGTTGCGTGCCTGCTGCCAGCAAGCCGGCCTGGCCCTTAGGGCAACTGCTGCACTGTGTACGTGCTCCACAATCGACTTGGCCCCACCAGTTGGCCATAACTCACTCGAAACACGTCTTGGCAGCCTTTTTTTGCACAGCCACGCCCAAAAAAGGTTGTCTGTCCTCACCAAAAAGCTGCAGAGACACCTCGAGAGTGTAGGCATTCAAATGGCAGACAATTGCTAGAGCACCAAGGAGGAAGAGTTCCTTCTTGCTCTTGCCTCACAACCAGCAACTTGCTTGCAACTATTGCTTGTCCTCGAATTTAATCGCCTCTCTCATGTAGAGAGACCAGAGCTCGTCGTGGCTGAGCAGCGTCTCCTCGCCAACCACAATCACCATCCACTTGGCCCGACTCAGTGCAACATTGAACCTTCTGGGATTAAACAGGAAGCCCAGATTGAACCTCTTGTCAAACTCCAACTTGCGCTCTCTGGTCCTAACGGTAGAGATGATTATCACCTCGCGCTCATCGCCCTGGAACTCTTCCATGGTGGCAATCTTACACTTGGGCAAACGACAACTATCGAACAGTAGCTCTATCTTGTCAATCTGTCGCCTATATGGTGTGATGATTCCCAACTGCTCCGGTTTCAGGCCGCTATCATACAATCGTTTGGCATAGGACAGACACCTAATTGACTCGTTTGGATTGAACCAAGATGGATTGGATCGTTCACGCCTATCGCGCCCTCTAACTGAGTGAAATATCAGCGGAAAATCCACATTGAGCACCTTCATCCATTTGGCTGGCGTTTCGTTGACGAATTTCAAATCATTGTTGTAAAATAGTTTGTTGCTTATGGACAATACGCGAGCATCGCAACGGTAACAGATTCTCAATTTTGTTATATACATCTCGTTGTAGTCCATTTTGTTTTGGGCCGATAACTTGTTTCGCTGATACACTGAACGCTTGCACAATCTCTCCAACATTGATAAACCTAGTCCCTTTTCGTCGGCGAGCCGCGACACGCAAATTGGACCCAACTGATGAGGATCACCAGCGAGCACCAAGAGGCCATCTCTAGCGAGCAGGCCCAAGGTTATCATGATCTCTGGTTCGCAAGCATGTCCTGCTTCGTCAATAAATATGTAGTCGAATAGATCTCTAAATTCGTACAATGAGCCAGCTTGTATGCATGTTGTCACAACAATCCGACTCTTCTCATAGGTCATCACGTCGATCATATCCATGTCCTTGGTTATAGACTCCAACTCGGGCGGTATTAACTTCTCCATCCGATAAAATGCGGACACTCGAAGCAACTCGCTTTCATCTCTCACAACTCCAGAATCCTTGATACGTGTTGCACAAATGTCTGCACTCGAGTTCGAGTTTGCACACACCAATATCTTGATATCTCTTCGTCTACTATAAACTTGCAGAACAGCCTCGACCAGTGTCACCGTCTTGCCAGTTCCAGGCGGTCCAAATATTATGTAAGGTGCTGGTCTCGATCTGGCTTTCAACACATTCCAGACTGCCTGTTTCTGGTAGACGTTTAGTTTGTCGTTGAATGTTTGTAACTGATCTCTATTTGTTTCTCTCAATGGCACTTTTGCTCGGCCTGAGACGGAGTCTTCGCCTCGAGGGAAAGGGAATACGATGCATTTAGCGTCGCGACGCTCGTGCAACTGGTTCACGCCATGATGACATCGTCTGAATGGTGTTCGAGATTGCAAGAATTGCACATTAAACCGCAAGCCATCCATCGCTGTCGAATGCAAATTCTCGTGCAATTTGAACAAGATATCTTTCTCCCTCACATCATGAATGTATCCTTCATAACAGCAGTCTCTTCTAGGGCTCGTTAGGACAACCCTATCACCACGTAACAACGATGGCCTTCCTTCGGCCAAACCTGGCACATCCAGGAGGAAAAAGTCCTCCTTCTTAGCGAGCATCACATCGTACATATCGTAGCGGCGCATCTCAATTGCCTGCTGGGCCTCCTCAACCCACAAGAGAGTCTGGAATCTTTCCACGTAGTTATTCATCGAGAGGGGTTCATCCAATCTTAGTCGATGAATCTCATCGGATTTCATTGCGTTCATGACCCATCTCGGCAAGTCGAATTTTCGCAGATTAAAATTGCGTCCCCCCTCTTTACCAAATCTAGCGGGCTGGTAGCATGGTTGACCAGGCAGTACTTCGTCTGAGTCGTGGCATATGATGTTCGCAATCTTGGCAGTTATTGCTCCTTTACCATTCTCCTCCTCCTCTAGGTCCGCATCGTTCTCGCACTTGATACCCAACAAGCTCAAGAGTTTCTCGAGCTCTTTAGTGTTGGAGTTGGAGTCAGCATATTTGCTAGAGTTCACAATCGACAAGTAATCGTCCTCCGCTTGCTCATCCGCCTCATCAAGGCTATTCAGGTCCCTATCGAGATCGTCCAGTTCGCTATCGACGTCATAATCTCCTGATACGCCGCTACTCCCAAGTCCCAACCTGTAGAAAAAGTCTAACATGTCGATGAATGGGGGATGTGTAGATTAATATTATTTACAGGGCATTGAACTTTTTTAGTCTGTAGGATTATGGCTAAAAGAGCTAAGGCGCGTCCAAATTCATCAACACGTGGCAATACAATTAGTGCGGTCAGCGCGAGTGGGCGTGTCTGGTGCTCTCGGAACGTGGCTGCACCTGATTCTCAGACTGGTGGACTCTTGGTACTTCGAATGACCCTTGGAGGATGAATCACGATCGGTTGGAGGGATATATTTCGAGAGAAATGGACCGAGAGAGTCGAGTTGATATGTAAACAATGTTTTATTTGAAAAATATTCATCAGTAATGAATTTTCTACTAAACGAGGACCAGAGAACCGAGGCAAATATTTGCATCTAAGAGTCAACAATGGTCGAGCTCAATTAGCTGGCCAATATATTCCTCATCAAGACGTTTTGTTCTAGCTCTCATCAAGAGCAATATTCTTGTGTTCTTGTGTCTGGCCTCCTACAAGCTAATAATTTATCGGTCACAACCTATCTGAGGGGATTCCCGTGATCTCGACCCAAAATAACTGTCTGGGTGAGGCGTTGGGTATGAGCTTTGTTCACCCAAATTGTCTTGATGGAGGAAGAAAAGAAAAATGTAACAAATATAATAAGATTGATCTTGTTTGAAGTTGCCCCTCTCACGCAAGACTCAACCGACGGAGGATCAGATTCTCTGACCAACTAAGTGATCGGAAAATGCCTAGATTCTCACAAAGGTCGCTCATGTGAGTCAACAGCAACAGGAAACAAACTAGTCATATGAGACTTTGATATATTGCACTTGAATTGTCCCGCAATTGGGGTTGTTCGTTGTCTAGAGTTAAGTTTTAGGATCTCTCTTGCGGTCACCACGAAGCAAGCACAACTGGCGCATCTCCTCTAATGAATCGGCCAGGGTGCTCGCAAACGTGCTCGAACTAGTCTTAGGACAGTCTCTGAATGAGCTGATACAGAAGATAATTCTCTCCTCGCAAGGATTATAAGAGCAACCATAACCATCAGGAACCACTGCCCCATAGCCCACCTTGATGCCCGACTCGTTGGGTAGCTGCGAGGTTGAGAGGCGAAAATTGAGAAATTCCCTATAGGACTGATCTGTGAATATTTGCGGCAGATCGTCTGGACCATAGCGAATTTTGGCCAACTCTTTCAGGGCCAACAAATGATTATCTGGCCCACCGCCCACGATTGTATAGCGCAATATTTCCACTTGCTTTGTGATGGCCTTGATGAAGGCGCTCTCGGCCCCCTCATAGAGCTGAGCGAGCTGATCACCAACTGGCTGCTGTTGCTGACCCTGATCATCAGAATGCTTCTTCATTTTGCAGTACTTCAACATTGCCTGAATCCATTGGTACGCCTCGCAAGTGTTTGCCCTAATGTTGTCCACTCGGCCCAATCTGAACTGTCGCAAGGAGGCCGACTCGTAGGTGGAAACCAAATGACCGTGCAGCTTGAAGAAAGTGTACTGTAAGGCGAGCTGGATGAAAGCGTCCGGTGAGAGGTTCTGTTTTTTGATGAATGCTCTGCCAAATTGTTCAAACTCAAGGATGTACAATGAAAAATTGTCGATCATTTGGTTGACCCTAAGCTCGGCCTGGTCTATGGCGTCGCTCAATTGAGCGTCCAGTTGCCACATGAGTGGCGTTATCTTGTCGCTCTCCTCTAAAAGCTGGCTGGGCGACTTTGGTTCCAAATAGGAGGGCGACGTGATGGAGTCTGCGCCAACTTGTTGCTTGTTGGAATCGCATTTCTCTGCATCATAGTCGAACCTCTGCTTTGGCGGCTGTCTCGAGTTGATGTTGGCCATTTTGTTGGCCTGCAAACTGGGGTCGCCAATGGGATTGTTGCGAATAAATTGGAGAAACTCCTCCAAGAAACGGAGCACCGTTATGCCCTCCGAAGCTGAGTGCTCGATGTTGATGCCACAAACGCCACTTCGGCCCACGATTATCTGCAGGAATTTGTCAAACCATCGGTTGGCCGTGAACAGTTTGGTTCCCCCTCCTGTGAGGATGATGTTTGCCGCCTGGACGTCGTCGATGTGCATTTGGGTGTCATTTGGATGCTCTGGCTCACTGCTGTTGCCCACGAGAGAGTCCAGACACATGACAAAGAGACAGTCCTCGATTTGGTGCAGCGACTCAGTATTCACATTGGGACCATTGCTGTTCGATACAGTGGACCCTTGACTGTGGTCCGACGAGTAGTGGGTGAGCCGCTTGTGCCACTTGGCCCACACTTTGCGGTTCTCCGTGGTGAGCAGGCCGATTTTGGGCGCCCCATTGCGCCGACTGTGGCCCGTCAGCAACTTGGATGAAGCATTATTTGCAGCAGAATTATCATTATTATTATTAATATTATTTGTGCCGCCATTGTTGTTGTTTTGGGCGCCATTTTGGGCCGAAAGGGCGCCCAAAGCAGTGTTGTGGCTGCGTCTGGCGTGCTCGCGCGAAACTCGGTAAATGCGCAACAACTGCTCGAAGATGCTCGACTCGTTCAGCTGGCTCTGAGCCTCGCGTCTATAAGGGTCATCTAGTGGGTCTTGGCCCAGACGGAGGATGTAGAATTGGTCACAACTGGCCACCACGATGTGGTTCGAGCGGCGACTTTGGGGCAACAGACGGTCCATGTCTTCGTGGGGCATTCTATAAGAGTGGAAAAAGTTCTTGTAGGTTTCCATGCACAGGGCCTTGCCTTTGCCGTGTCCTGAGCCATAGTCTTGCCTCAGAGACTGTCTGTTTGGGTTACGGACGAGTTTGAGGTTTGGGTTGAGGAAAATTGAGGCAAAAGTGGGCTTTTATGTCAGCAAAAAGGTTCAGATGGTCACTCAGTCGTCATTCAAACACTCAACAAAACTGTTTACTTTTCAAATTAACACACAAATAAATGGAGTTTCCATTTATTTGTGCTTATAATTGAATTTTTGGGCTCTTCCAACTTGGAAATTCCTCGAATTGGAATCGGTTTTGGCCATTGGGGCTCATCTCGCCCCAATGGCTTATGATTAGTGATAAAAATGCGGATAGAAGTCCCTGCTTGTTGATAGAGGTCTCTACTTACTGGTCGATTCGGTATTTGAAGTCCACTGAGAACTGGATGATTCTGGTGGCAAACATGAGCATCTCGTTTGAGTTTGAGAATTTCTGACGCGGAAACAAGAAGAACGGATTCGAGTTGACGGGCAGAGGCAGCGGATTGGACAGATACATGTCCTGCAGCCAGTACTCTGTGGCCTGAGGTTGTCATTTTTGATGGTTTTTGGTTGGTTTTGGTTGGTTTTTGGTGGTTTTTTGTTGGTTTTGGTTAGTTTTTTGTTGGTTTTTGGTCGGTTTTCATCCAATTTCGGGCCAGTTTTCCCTATTCTGAGCTATTCACCCAAATCGAGACAGTTTTGGACGAGTTTAGCAAGCGAAAAATGGTGAGTTATGGGCTCTGTTTTCGTCTAGAATTCGATCGATTCTGACCAGTTTTGATCAATCTCTGCCCAGGTGGAAGCGGCCCCACCAAGCAGCCTGGTGGCCTGGAGATGAAAATGGTTAAATTGGGCGGAAGGGAGACTGTGGCGCGACAAATGGTTGCAAATCAGCGCAGGATTGCGTCGCTCGAGCGGCCCGTTCTCGATGACAAATGGGCGCCCCTCTTGGCCTGAGAAGAAGCCGCCTGGCTGGAGGTTGAGACTAGGGCCAAGTGATTGGTGTTTTGGGACTCGCTTGGGGCCGATAAAGAGGCGCCAAGCGAGGAGACGAGTGCCAATTGAACAAGCCGGTCAATTGGGGGAAGTTCAGGCAAAATGCGGCAAAATCAGCGCCCTCGCGAGCCGGCCGGAGGGAGACGAGTGCGAGTGGAAGAGGGACGATTATTTTAAATCGAGCAATTTGTATTCATTGGGGCGGGCGAGGAGGCGAAAGGGATTGAATTAAGTGCATTTGGGGGCCGAGGAGGCCGAGCTGTGGGCGGGCGGCCAGTTTGCACGTCGCCCGTTCGTGCAGAGTGCAGGCTGGCGCACTCAACGCAGATGCGGGCGCACACAGTCTGCGGCACACAGTGAGCGGCGGACTAGAACTGGAGGGCCCCCCAAAGAGCGCAAAGTGGCCGCCTCGTCTTGGCGTTTATTCCCAGCCGGGCGGCCAATTGGCGAGGGCCGAAGATGGAAACAGCCATTTAAGACTAGCTCGGGGCGAGAGGCAGGCCGGCCAGACAAATTGGACGAGAGGCGAGCGGGCATCACGCGAAGTGGCGCGCCCCCATTTGTCTTGGGGCGCCGCTCGGGCCGCCCTTGTCTCTCGGCCGGGCGGCCGCCTGTCAATTGGGCGTTTTTGAGCGCGCCGCAATCATGGCTTGCCGGACGCGCGACTGTCTGCGGGCCGCGATGAACGCAACGGGCGCCCCTCGTGCCAGTTGGGCCAATTTCCATTCGCATTTCTTGTCACGTCGCGGGCCAGCTGTCCAGTGGCCAGTGGGCAACTTTGGGCCCCAAAACTGGGCCTCAGCTCGTCTGGTGGTCTTCAGTCGGGCCCTAAGCACCGGGCGTGAGTTGGCCGCTTGGACTCCGGCCGAGAAGTTGTGGAAACAAAAACAAAGCCGCCCTCTGGCTAGGCCAAGGTGGGCCACCGATGAATGATTCATTCGAGCGACGCACGTTCGGCCCACCGCCATGCAAGAGTGCTGTGTGTCTTGGGCTCCTCTGGGCGAGCTAGTAATCCGGCGGCCAGATTGGCCTAATCTCTGGCCAGATGCCGGCGCACAGAGGCGGCTCTTTGATGGACTGCTCTTGATGGGCTCTCGTGGGCGCGACCACATCCGATTGGCACTGCACTGCGCTGCACTGCACTGCACTCGCGCTGCACTGCACTGTGCTCGCGCTTGCAGACAACTGCAGTGAACTCGCACACTGCCAGTTCACTACAGTTTCTAGTCGCAATGCACTTCCAATGCACTCGCGCAGGCAGACAACTGCACTGCACTCGCACGCACGATCGATGGCAGCACGCGAGCCGCCCATCTCGCAGTGCAAGACGCCCTCTTGCACAGTGCAGCGCAAAGGCCTCCACTTGGGACTGTCTGCGGCGCCTTTCCTCTGGCGGCTCTCAATCGAGACTGTCCGTCACTCGCCATTGACGGCCAGTCTCAATTGGCCGCCGCTCATTAGGGCCCACGCGCCCCCAGCGCGCCCCCTCAGCTTGTTAAAGTGGGCCCCTTAAAATTTGTTGGAAATTTAACAAGCCGCCAGAACACGTGCTCGTTTGGGTGGCTGGCAAACTGGTCAGGCTGGCCGCTTTCTGGCCTCAAAACACGGCAACAAAACCAGCCCTTAGCTGCGGCCGGCCGGCACACCGCAAGCTCGAAAGCTCTACAAGCTTCTCAAGCTTCTCAAGCTTCGAAAGCTTCGAAAGCAGCCTTTGAGAGTCTGTGAGAGAGTAGCTGGCAAAGCCGCAATTGGGCAGGCCGAAAAGCAGCCGCCAAGCAGCGCAATCGATCCCTTTCGGGCCTCAAATGGAGCCCAAATAGAGCCCAAATAAAGCCCAAACAAACTGCCAAAGAGCGTCAAGATTAATGACCCAAAGGTCGATTGATTTATAGTTGCCAGTTGGGTGTCTGTGTTGGAAGAGTGGTGCTCGTCTGCAGACTGCGTGCGGTGGACTCAGAGCAGCGCTGAGCACACAACGCGCACTGAGCACACTTGCAAAGCGGCCGAAAGACGAGCCGACGCGCAAAAGTCGCCAACGCAATTAGATGCGCCCTCTGAGTGAGTTTCTCTTGCAACTCTTGCAACAGAAAGTTGCTCAAACACGAACCGCAACACACAAACAAACTGGCCCAAAGGCAGACCAAAAGGCGGCCTCATAAAATAAAAGCGGCCAACAGTCTTTGGGGGCAAAACACGCCGAAGATTGGGGCCCGGGGGAGCTGCGGCTTTGCATTTGGCGGCATTGAGTGGGCGCCAATGGGGGCCAGTAGACAGCAAAGGAAACAAGGAAACAGGCAAAGAAGCAAACAGGGAAACAAGCTGCTGATTAACTGGCCGATGAGTGTGGCTGGTGGATGGCCGATTGTTAATTGAGGCAAAAGGAGCCAAAATTAGAGCAGAGGAAAGGCAAAGAGAGACCTTTGGAGCCGAATAGCTAAAACAAATGAACAGTGGCCGTAAAGTTCGCGGACGATAAATTATCCAAATTGCGGCCAGCTTTTCGTTCGCAAATCATCCTCATCGAATGGCGATTTGCAATACAAAACTCTCAGTTGATGACGACCCTAAAAGGTCGCCAAAAAGTCGCTAGAAAGTGTACTTTTTGGGTGTTTTTGACCCTTTTTGAGCCTTTTTTGCCCAGTAAATTGAGTTCGTTTGACTCTTTAGAGATTGCGACTAACTGCAAGCTGTAACTTTTCGAAGCCCAAAGGAAAAAAGACCGAAAATTTGTGCTTGAAATTGAAATTGAAATTGAAATTGACGACTCAAAAAGCGGAAACCGGAAGTGTTCACTTCAAGGAAGTTTGCTCCAAAAAAGTGAACTTCAAAAAGAGTGAACTCAAAAAAAAGCAGTGAAACTCACCCAATTCTGACACTTGTTGGCGTACTCCTTGAGGTCGCGCTGCAACTCGGGCCCCTCGTTGAGCATGAACTGTCTGACGAGCAGGTCGCTTTGCTCGTACTGTTTCCAATTGGCCCTAAGCTGCGCCTCGTCCAAGTGGCACTCCTGCACTCTGCTGGCCAACAAATCGTCCAGCTTGTCGCAAGGCGCCAACACTGCTCTCAACGAGGCCAAATATCTGCTCACCGTAAGCCAAAGATCGGGCACCGGAAGTCGAGGCAGTTCCTGTTTGTTTGGTTGTTTGTTTGTTTGGTGTTCCATTTCCGTTTCCGTTTGGTTGGTTTGTGGGCAAGAGATTAAAGCATCATTAAAGCATTAGTCGAATGGAGATTCTGTTTGGCAAAAGGAAGAGTTTTTGCATTTTCTTGCAAAAATTATCTGTTTTGGCCACTCGTTCCTTTTGACTAAACATGAAGTGGTTCAATTGCACGAAGAGCCGGAAAATAATAGAGAAATAAACCTAAAAGTTGACCGGAAATGGAAGGTAAACTCACCTGAGTCCATTGGGATTCGGCCAGGTCGATGGAGCACATTGCGCGGGCCAACTTGTGCAGCTCAGCTCCCGTTTGTTTGGGCTCCATTTCGGCGGCCAAATATCACTTTTGGGCGCCCCTTTGGGCTGCTGATTGAGGCTAAGAATTATTCAATTATTTTGATATTATTCTGCCGCTTTTGTGTCTTTTTTACCTCAAATTGGTGCTCAATTGAGTGTAATTGAGTGCTCAAATTAGTGAAATAAATGAAATCATGCTAATAATTGAACTAATTGTAAATGTACAAGCAATAATGTGCAAGTTGAGCTGATTTTTGCCTGATTTTTTCGGTGGATTTTGATGAAATTTGATGGAATTTGGTGGAATTTGATGGAATTTCATGCACTCTTGAGACCCTCCGAAGTTCATCCGAATTGATCCAAATCAAATCAAGTTAAATATCATTTGCTTATCCCTAATACTTTGCCTTATTTTCGCTCTTTTGGGGCGAAAAATTGATTAATTTGGATCCAAATTTGCCTCTAAAATGGCTCCAAATCTTCGCGGCTTCCAAATTTGCGGTCACTCCAATAGGTCCAGCTGGCCGCAGTCTAAGAGGCTGGAAGTGGCAAACAAAAACAGAAACTTAACAACAATAATAAGCTGATAATGGTCAACTGATCATCGTTTGATGTGATGTTTAGTCGCCGCACTCGAGTGGTAATGGTAGCATGTTATTTTTTCACGAGCATTTTCTCTCTCCTCTGGGAACTTTGTTCTCTGTGAAGGCCGGAAATTGGTCTCCAAAGCTGGGCCAAAAGACAGTCTCCAAAGGAGCCCATTTGCGCCCCAAGCTGGAAACTTGCCCACTTGCTTGGGGCGTCATGCAGAGGCAGCAATGTGGGCCGACAGCTGAGGCTTGGGGGAATTGTTGTTGTGGGAATTTTCGCCAACTTTTGGGGCTGGAGAAAAATATGCTTCCAACCGGCAGTTCTGCTCTCACTTGGGCGTATCTGTCAAATCGGCAACCCGTTGGGCTCCAAGCGCGCCTATAGGAGAGCTGCGTGGCTGCCTGAGAGTGTGTGCAGTGTGCGCATGTGAGGCTTGTGTTTGAGTCTGCGAGTCTGCGAGTGTGCAAGTGTGCGCCGATTGTTTTGGCGCAGCCCAATGCTTGTTCTTGTTGCCGGCGGTCTGTCTCTGGCGGTTTATCTTTGGCGCCCTCTCACAGACAGTCTCTCACAGACAGTCTCTCTCTCTCTCTTTGGCGCCGTTTGACAGCCGTCGGAGACACTTGCTCCAAATGAACTGGCCCAGTTCGCACGATCGGCCGCACTCTGACGGCTCTCAACTGAGCCGCTCGGGCGCAGTTTCCTGCAAAGCGGCCCACTCGCTCGCAATTGAGCCGCAAAGAGCCGCAATTGGCCCCAGACAGTCGTCAGCAACTGGGCCCAATTGCGGCCGATCCTCGCGGGTGGGCCGCGCAGACAGACGCGCAGACAGACGCACACGCGCCAGCAGGCAGCTGGCCAATTGGGCGACGCGAATCAATCGCCTGCGACACACACAGAGACACACAGAGACATCCTAAGGGGTAGCCTAAGGGCAGAGCTGATCTGTGATGCTTGCTCGCCGGCCAGACCACTTGAACACTGGCCGCTGATGCCTCACTGCATTCGACGCATGCGCACGCAAGGCGCCCACTCGCCCGTCCACTTTTGTGCTTCTGCACTTCTGCTCACCCCAGACAGTCTCTGGAATGCTCCACGCGAGACTCCCTGCGGGCCTTTTGGGCGCGCCGGAAGCGGAAAACGTAATCAAATTTGCATGCAAACATGCAAGCCGGCCAGCTAATGAAGGCAAACGATTGCCAATCACTGGGCCTCTGGGTCTAGCTGAGGCGAGCGAGCGACAAGCTCAGGCGAGCGGACGTCTAGCTGCGGCGCTTAGGCAGCCAGGTGGCTGCCTGAACGAGGCGGCGGAAGTGGCGCCGCACTGCAAGAGGAGGAGGCCAAATGGGCCGTTTGGAGCGCGCGCGAGACAGTCTCTAGTGTGTGCGCGAGAGACAGTCTCTGGCGAGCGCGACTCTTGCCAAATGGGCAGCTCGATTTGCCGATTTTGACAAAATTCAATTGTCTCGCCGGCGCCACTTGGAACAACTTCCAAGTGGCAGCCACTTGGAGACGCCCCAACGGAGGCGCCCAAGTGGAGGTCTATTTGTTGGCGGAAATTTACACGCGCACGTCTGGCCAAGCGGCGCCAAACAGTGGCAACAAATTGACTCGTCGGACGAGCTTTTGCAGCTCTTGCCCCTCTTGCTACTCTTGCGCTCGCTGCAGGTCATTAGGCGGCGCGTCTGGGGACTCGCGACGCCTCCGAGCGCCACCCAGAGACAAGGGCGTCCATTGGGCGAGCTTACACATGGCCATGTGTGGCCGAGGGCGCCCTTTGCACACACAATGGGCTGCATACACACTGTTTCGGCCTTCTCCGACGCCTTTCAGCTACATTCTCTCCATGCAAACGACACAGCTTTCCAGCAGGCCTCTCGGCCGCCCAACTCGCGCCCCAAAACGAGACACTGGCCGCTCTGGAGGCGCCCAGAAGCCGCTCAATTGGCCTTTCTCGCCAGGTGCGGCCCGAAATGAGCGAGGGGGCGTGGCTGTTCGGGCGAATTTTGCGTTGGGTTAGCGCGCATTGACCCGAAGGCGCGCCGAACGAAGCAGAGTGCGGGCGAACTGCGTGGGCCCAGTGCGCGCCCGCACAACAAAGGCGCCCACTAACAAGCCGCATTTTCGGTCCACCCTTAACTCTGGCGCCCTGCGGCTCCCGCTCAAGTCCCCTGGCACTTGTGCGCGAAACATGAGGGCCAAATATGGGCCCCAATTGGACTCGGCTGCTTGTCGGCCCGAATGGAGTGCCGCCGACAAGCAGCCGCCGAATAGCGAGCAGCAAACTTCACAGACTGTCTGGAGAGCGCCCAGCTCCAGAGCTCCACTTGAGCGCCGGTGGGCACCGAGTGGGGGCCAAGTGGGCGCCCATTGAGTGATGTGAGTGATGTGGGCGCCCACTTGGCCCTCCGCCATGACAACGAGCCGCCATTGAGTCTTGGGCATTGAGTTTAGTTGAGCGGCGCATGAATTTGAATGGCCAATTGTGAGTTGTGCGCCTCGACCTAAGCTCAGCACTGGCGCCCACTCGGCACTCTGGCTCGCTCCACAGGCCAATCAATTGGGATTAGCGCCCTTTGCCGGCTCGCCCTTAGCTCCGCTTGGCTCGCCCTCAGCTAAGGGTCCCTTAGGGCGCCCGCGAGCCCGAATTGGAGCCCCTCAACTCGGCGCTTTGAGCAGCTCTCTCTCTGCGCTCGGCAACCGGCGCTAGACCTTAGGTCCGGCGAGCAAGTCGTCTCGCAGCAAACCACCTCGCAGCAAAGAGAGCAGCCTGCTCGCCGGCCGGCCTTGTTTCTTTTACAACAAAGCGGCGCCAATTGCAGCTCCTCGATCGGCCGCCCAGAGCAGACGGTTGCGGTTTCGCCGCTCGCTGACAACCGTCGGCCAGGCTGGTCCGTCCAGAGCCCAAAGGAGCAGCGCTGGAGAGCCGCCAAGTGGCTGTCGTCACGAGCAGGTCGCCCCAAATGCAAATGCGGCAGCTTAGGGCGCGCAGTGCAGTTTCGGGCAGACAGTCTCCCGCACACAGTCCGCCGCACACAGTTTCCCGCACACAGTTTCCCGCAGACTGTATGCGGTGAAATTATGCTTCAGAGTTCGGCGCGCACTGCACTGCACGGCCGGCCCTATGCACTGGCACTGTGCTGGCGTGCGAGCGCCGCGGGGGAAACACGCGCCTGTTTCCCCCGCGGGCTTCCCTCCCTCGCAACTCGGAGGCTTGTCTGCGGGCCGCGAACGGGAAACAGGAAATGGCAGGCAATAAATAATAATCGCATTTCGCTCTCCAATGTTTTCGCGGCCTCGTCATCGGGCGGGCGGCCGGCCGGCCAGAGCTGCGTGCGCGCCTCAAGTGGAGCCGCCGGATCAAGTGGGGCCAATTTGTTCCGCGCTCCAAGCGAGTGGCAAAGAAGGCCAAGAAGGCGCCCGCCGGAAGCGCCCAACCCAGACGGACGGGCTCAAGTAGGCGGCGAGCAACATTCGAGCCGCCTGCCTGATTGATGGGCGGGGGCGGGCGGCCTCTGGCAGGAGTCTCTGGGGGAGTCTTCGAGGCTAGTCTTCGGGGAGAGTCTTTGGGAGGAGCTTTTGCGGCGCTCGAGGAACTTGAAAGGTTTTCTCTGCTCGTTTTCTCTGCTTATTTTGTTTACTGGGCACTGCAAAGCTCAAGCTCGAGAGGTGCTCAGGTCTGGGCGCTCCCAGAGACTAGGCCAGGCGGGGACTGGGTCAGCCAGTTGGGCCCATTCGTTCGTATTTGAATGAGCGAGAATAATAAGAATAATAAGAATAATAATGGTGATAATCATCGCACAATGGTAATGATGCACTTGGAGAGGATTCCACTCGCTAGCCACACTTGGACGGCGATGGGCGAGCGTCTCCCGGGCTTCCGGGGGCGTCCGAATCATCGTTGAGGGTCTCTGTTTGGCGCCGGCCAGTCTGTCCAAACTCCATTTGCCTAGGGGGCAGCTCTAGAGGTGCGCCGGAGGTGCGCTAGAGGTGGGGAGACTCGTTGGGGGCAGCGAGAAGCGGCTAAGAAGGGCAATTTGGCGAAATCGGGCCGGAAATGGCCTGATGCAGATCGAGGCGCAAATGATGCAGAGCGGCCACTTGCAGGCAGCCAGTGCGTGCAAAAGTCCATAGAGACTAGGTGCGCGCGTCAAAGCAGAGGAGCAGCTTCTCTGTGCGTGCGAGCGGCGAAGTGTCGGCCAGTGCACACAGTTTGCGCGTCGAGCGGCCCCAGACTGTGTGCAGTGTGCGCGGTGCATGCACCAAACGTGCGCCTGCACCAAATGTGCGCGTCTGCACCAAATGCGCGCCTGCACCTCGCCTGCAAACTGGGCGCCAATTCAATTGCGCCTCCAGCTCGACCTTCGCGCAGCTCTGGAGCCTCGAGGAGCCTCGAACTTGCACCAGCGGCCGCCCGTCGGGCTAATCTAATTTGGCCGGCCGCTCGGGGTTGGCTCGCGGGCGTGCTGCTTGCGCGCCGGTGCGGGCAAATCGTTGATGACTCATGATGAGCCGGCCGAGTTGGAGCTGAGAACTGGGGGCGCGCGCCGGCAGAGAGTTGGCGGCCCGAGAGTTTGGCGGAAATAATGATAACACAATTGGGAGTGAGCGCCAGTGGCTAGTGTGCGCGTCTTCGGGGCTCTTCGGTGCCAGTTGGTGGCGCCAATCCTAGTCTCTGGGCTCGGGGCTCAAGTTTCGAGCCCTGAAGTCCCAAGTGACGAGTTAAACAGTTAAACGAGCGGCCCGTTTCGCCGCCAGCGAGACGTGCAAGAAGTGCGGAAGAACAGGAACTGCAGACGGGCAGCAATTGGCTGGCAGTTCCTGTTGGCTGTTTGCAGCCCGACATGCCGAGAAGGAGTCTCTCCAACTCTTGGGGCAGACTCTTTACAAGCTCGGCTCTGTGAGCTGCGGGCGGGGAGCAGGAAGGGGTGTTTTTTGAGGGGCCGCGGGCGAAACAAGCAAACAATTGCGCCACTGTCACGCTGGGCCCAGGGGGCCTCTGAGGCGGCGGGTCCTGCAGGGCCGCAGACTAGGACTGCTGCTCGTGCAGTGCTAGTCTGCGGCTGCAGTGCAGCAGTGCGGCAAAAGCGCACATCTGCTGTGCAAAGCGCGTCAAAAATAGAGTTACATTTGTGCATTGTACTGCGCAGAAATTTATAACCTTACTTTTGGGGGATAGTGTGCGCACTTGTGCGCCGAACGCAGTGGAGCGCGAGCGCCAGTCTGCGGGCGCACGTTTGAGCGGCCGCGAAACAAGTGGCCCGCCGGCCGAGGCGCCGCACACAGTTGTCGGCGGCGCAAGACTGTCTCTGGGCCCAAATCAGTCGCTCGCGGCTGCTGGGGAACCAGCGACCAGGGCGGCCCATCCGGTCGGCTGCTCGCCGCGCGGCCCAGAACAAACAAACGGCCGCACGAACAGGCCACACAAACAGACGAGCTCGTCCTCAGCTGGTCCCCCTTGGGTCTGGTCTTGAATTTGCTTTGCTGGTCTTTATTTGCGCGCCCAAGACGGCCGCCCGGAAGCCAGTTGGCCCCGGCGAGCAGTGCGCACTTGCTCGGCCGGCTAATTGAGTTGTCTTTGTCGGCGGGGCGCGTCTGCGTGCGGCCCGTCCCCCACGGGCTTCCACCAGCCAGCCAGCCAGCGGATGGCCCGAATTTTGCACACCACACTGGCCACTGCTCGGCCGGTGTGCTCGTGTGCTGCACACTGGACCACCCTAAGCACTGCTCGCCACACAGCGCCACGCCTGCCCAATCAGAAGGGCGCCACTTCCGGCCGGCGCCAATCAATTGCCGGCGCCTCCGATTGCCCCTCGGCGCTCTGGTGCGCGACTGGCTGGGGCACGAGATCGCGCGAGTGGCCCTCTGGCGTATCTAAAGTCTAGACACAGAGAACATCAGTGCCACTGACGCCCTTTAAACTGGGCCCACTGGCACCCTTTAAACTGGGCTCGCTGGCCGTGACAGTCTCTAGTCTCTAGTCTTTGGGCTAATTCCGGCGACTGGAATCCAGCCTCGAGCGGCCGCGTGCACGCGCCGCTCGCACGCCACTGCAGAAGCGCGCATTAAAGCAGTGCTGCAGTGCAGCACTGCGCTAGTCCTTCACTGCAGCACTGAAGCAATGGAGCAGCGCACAGTGCACAGTGCACAGTGCAGGCCCGCTCGCACACCTAAGGGCGGCTGCAGTGCGCGCCGCCAGCGCCTGATTATGCAAAGTAAACACGCGCCGCTTTGGACGCCCGAGCCCAAAAAAGGCCCCCACTGACTGGGCGCCGCGCACGAACGCCCCTCGCCAGCGGTTTCCGGCCGCCGCCACGAGCTCGCGCGGGCCCCAGTCTGCGTTCGGGCCACCAGCAGCCCGGCGGAAGTGGCTGCCACCCGCCAGATTTGGCCACTCGTCGCCCACTCGCCCCACCAGTTAACTACCTCCAGCCACTTCCAGCCGGCGGCTAATTGAGGTGTCCCAGTTGGCGGGAAGGGCGAGAGGGGCGCCCAGTTGGCGGCGGCTGAGTAATGGCGCCCGCGGCTAAGGTGGCCCGCTGGAGGGGCGCCCGAGCTGCAGGGGATTAGGCGCGGGACCATGAGCGACGGTTTCTCCTTTGTTCTCGCTTGTTTTCTCTTGTTTTGTTTTGCTACTCGCAGGCTCAACTGCGAGCTTGAGGGCGACGCAAAGTGGGATCTCGCCGAGCGGAAGACAAGGGCCGAGAGAAGGAGGAAGATCGGCGACAAAATAAATAAAAAACACACACACGCTCACGCTGCAGACTGTCCTCGCCGCAAAGACTGTCCTCGTTGCAAAAACTGCGAACGCTGCAAATCGTCTGAGCCTCGTAAACACTCGAACTGCACACGCAAAGACGCAAAGAAATAAGGAAACAAAGACACAGAGAGCCAAACAGGCAAAGCAGCGGAAACACAAAAGCCCGTTCGAGCTTGTTGTCTCTTTCCGGCGGAAGTGGAAATGGCTCGAGCTAATCTCGCTCTTCGCGCGCGCAGTTGGGTGTCGGTTTTCTAATTTTTCCCCAATTATCTGTCCTAAGCTGAAGGCTGAAACTGCAAACATTTACTGGAGACAGTTGGAAACAGTTGCACACAGTTGCAAGCACAGACAAAAGCGAATGCACACAGTTGCACATAATTGCGAACGAGCCGCTCCTAATGGTCCCCTAGTTCTGCTCCCTCGCCCAGTCTTGGCCAGTGTCTTGGCCGACGTCTCGCCGACCCTAGTCCGCGGGCGGCTCCTCGCCCAAAAAGGGGTTTCCGGCGTCCGTGATGGTGACGCTCTTGGGGGCGCCGGCGGAAGCAGAGGGCGCCTTGCGCAGAGCGCCCGGCCTCGAGTGGGCGTGGCCGCCGCCGCCGCCACTTGCCAGCCAGCCGGGCGACTCGTACTTGCCCTTGGCGAGCGACAACTGTTGCTGGTTAGCCTGAATTTGCGTCGCCTCAATTTGTGTTTTGTCAATTATTTGCGTTGCTTCAATTTGGTCTGCTTCTGCGGGCTTGCGCCCGAACTGGCCAAAGGGGCGTTCCCGGCCCGCAGCCCGCCCGCTGGGATCTGCGGCGAAGGGTTGGTAGTCGCGAATGGTGCGCAGCATCATCAGAGTGGGCGTGTAGCCGAGGGTGACGATTGCGATGAGAAAGTTGAGCGCCGTGAATCCGATGGCCTCCACGATGCCGCCCGCTATGATTGGGCCCACCGCGTAGGAGAGCGAGTAGGAGATGTCCGCAATGGCGTACACGTTCCCGTAGACACTGGTGAACCTTGTGTCCACCAGGTAGCCTAAGGTGGGCAGGATTGCTGTATCAATGAGGGCCACTCCGAAACAGATGACACTTATCGGGATGATCAGCGACCAGAAGGAGGAACAGAAAGGCACCACGAGGCAGCCCAGACCCTCGATGATGAGCCCGCTGGCTGCGATTTTCCACGTCGCCTGGGGATACTTTTCGGCAAAATGAAGGGTGGCAAAGACGCCCAGCACGTGGGGGAAAAAGGCGGGCAACCAAATGAGCCCCTCTTGCCACTCTTCAGTCTCGGGCATGCTCGACTTAACCCAAATTGAAATCGTCGGCTCCAAAAAGGCCAGCGAGATGTTGGCCACCACGAGCGCCCCAGCGCAGCACAGGATGCACGGATCGCGCAGCAACACCTCGATGGGCGTCCCCTTGGGCGCCTCCCCCGCCGACATTGTGATCGAGTGGCGCCTCGAGATGGACTTTTGCCGCTGCAGCTTCTGTCTGGCCTCCTCTTCCTCTTCCTGTTTCGGGTTCTGTCCGGTGCTCTTTTGGCCCTGTCCAGTGCCAATCTGGATCTGTCCGGCGCTTGTGACTTGCCCCATGCTTGTCTGGACCTCCCCCGGACTGCAATCGACCTCGTTCCACTGGTCTCCTTCCCCTGAAGTCGCCTCCTGGCCGGCCGCAAGCTGTCGCCGCTGCACACTAGATGCGCCGGTCGTTTCGGGCGGCGCGCCCACCTGCTCGCGGGGTGGGCGTGGCGGGGGTCCCGCGGCCGCCGACGCGCCCCCCGCGTAGCGGGGCCAAATTTGGGAGAAGGTGCCGGGCGGCGTGACGAGCAGGAGGAGGCTGCCGTCGATGAGGCAGACGAGGGAGAGCAGGATGAAGGGGACCTCCTTGCCGGCGCCCTGGTAGAGGACCGAGCCGAAGGGGGGCGCGACCAGGCACCCGAAGGAGATGAAGGCTATGGCGATTCCCTGTGCGCGGCGTCGTTCGGTTTCCTCGCTGAAGCGGTCCGCGAGCAGCGCAATGCCGGGCGTGTCGGCGAACGCAGAGCCCACGCCCTGCAGCGAGCGGGCCAAAAACAACACAGAGTAGGTCTGGCCGCAGGCAAAGACCATTGTTGACAAAAACATCACCGTCAGCCCAAACATCATTGGGATCTCGTAGCCAATCCGATCGGCAATCGCCCCACTAAATGGATTTGCTATCAACTGTACAATGGCCTTTGAGGCAAACAAAAAGCCCACCGCCGAATCCTCGCCCTCGTAAACCACCTGACCGCCAACCTGTTCCCATTGGGCTCGGCCATGCGAGCTGTTGCGTCTAATCCATTTTGCATTCTCCGTATAGGTGGACCAGGCGCCAATGGAGCGCAAGTAGTCGGGAATGATGGGCACTATTACCATGTAGAGCATGTTGTCCAACAGCAAGGCTGTACACACAATCAACATGATCAATTTCCTCTGGTAATCAGGCCGCTCAACCTTCTCCATGGTCCGTTCCTTGAACATGGTCCACTGTTCGCGCCAATCGACGTTGCTGAAACTGGCATAGTAATAATTGTTCCCATTGGTCCCCTTGTTCTTGTAGTAATAATTCTCCCCCCTAACATTGCTATTATTATTATTATTACTATTACTATTACCTAGTGCATTGCTCTGGTCGCGCAAGGTGGGCGCGTGCGAGCCCCCAGCCACCGTCTTGGGGGGTCCACACTTGTGACTCTTCTGCCCACTTCCGGGCCCATTTTGCACCCAAGTCTGCACCCTCTGGCTCGAGCCATTGTCCAGGGCGGCCACCGAGCCTTGTGTGTGGCCAGCTTGCTGCTTGGAGGCCACCAAGTGGGCGTAGCGATTTCCGTTGTTGCCACCTAGCTCTTTCCGGTTTTCGGACATTTTTCCTCCTTATTTGTTGAAAAATTCTGGCCAATTTATTATTATTTTGATATTTATGTGTTATTAAGATAATATATAATAAACTTCAGACAATTTCATCCGATTTCAACCAATTGGGAACAGTGTTTCTCGCTTGCTTATGCTGAAGAATAATGCTGAAGAATAAAGCTGAAAAATAGTGCTGAAAAATAGTGCTGAAAACTTGATGAAAAAGCTTTTCACTCACTGGGACTTGAGATAATCTATTTCTGAGCCGCCGATGATTGTCCTGCGTGGCTGCTTAGACTTTCTTTTCGGGCTCTTTGGCTGAATGAAAATACACAAATCAACAATGTTTCGATGTGTGGCAATCTAATACTTTTGATCACTGTGCCCAGTCGTGTCTTGCCAGAACTGCTTGGGGCCCCAACAAATGCGGGCGCTCCTTAGGGCCGGCCGTCTGGGCGCTGCTCTTTGAGATAAACTTCCGGAGGGCCAGCATGCGCGGGGTCAACAATCAAGAAGGTCGGCTCGAGCGTCCAGCTGGCCACCAAGCTTGGCGAGCGAAAGTTTGGGCTCCAAAAGGTTGAAAAATTGCCCCAACTTTCCTCAGGTGTGGCGGCCGGTGAGCTGCGGCCGATGATTGGCCGTGCGGGAGCTTAGGACTGCAGTTTGGGGCCCGCAACTCAGACTGAGAAAAGACCACAACTCAGACTGAGAAAAGGCCGCAACTCTTTTGCTCTTCACACAGTCGCACGCTTATAGGCACACGGCAGAGCTCACCAACTCGGCGCCCAAATGCTAGGCCAAATGCTACACAATAATGCTACACAATCATGGCCCCACTTTCAGGCCCTCGTCACTCCTTATGGCTGCTTACTTTCCTGCTTACTCTTTGCCCTCTGTTGCTCGCCTGCCTTGTCTCTATATCTCAACGAGGGCCCAAAAAGAGGACCTAGTCTAGTCTGAAACTTCGCTCACCAAGCTCGCCAGCCGCACACAAGAGCTCTCCAGCCAAGCGTCTTGCCAGACACACAATGCAGCTCCCACTTGCTCTGCATCAGCCAACTGCTGTCTCAACAACCACTAACACTAGTCAGTGTGCACTAAAAGTGCTAGGCCAAACTACAACTAAATAGAGCCCCAAAACTCGCAAAGATCACACCACCAACTGCATGGCCTACTTATAGAGCCACTTTCAGGCTCCGCTGTGCAGGCGGCAAGATCGACTGCATCAAATCGAGCTCCCCGCTCGCAAGACGAGCTGGCTCTTCTGCGCAAACTCTGCCCTCTTGATTGACACACCACCACCATAAGCTCAACCTAAGGGGCCCCAATTTTGCCTTTGTGGCGCCATCTGTTCGGCCAATATGCAGAGGCGATTCATTCTGAGCTGTTCGGCTTACCTTAGGTCAGCTTGGGACTTACCAAACGTTGTCCGAGTTTCCGCCGGTGCGTGAATTTCGTGGAATTCGCGCTAGCAGATTCAGCCTCAAGCCGAATTGCCAAGCTCTCAGGGTTCTCGAAAATTTATAAAATTAATAAATTCTTGAAGTTTATCCGCAATCAACGTGAATTTATCCGTGATTGCTCCTCTCTAAGTTGTAATCATGCAATCACACCTAATTGGTGGGCAGAAAAATCGCGTCTTTCAAGCGTACACAGTTGCAACTGGCCCACAAGCAAGAGCAAACCGTCTCGAGTCGAGCTTGCCAGCTGTGCATCGGACAGTTCGTATGATTGCTCTCGCGTACGCTTACTTACAAACAGGCTTCGTCGTTCATCGCACGCTCGCACATGCGAACACTTACGCTACGCACGCCACCAGAGAGTGAGGCTGATATTTAGGCAACTGTTCCGCCAATTGAGCCGCAGCCACTCGATGTGCTGCTCCTCTTCGCTCACTCGCACACTCGAGAAATAAGTCTCTCTCTCTGTGTGTGTACTTGTACAACAGGTGTGTTGATGATGATTCTTCTTTTGAGGTAGCGACGTCGTTGTCTTCTTCTTCTTCTTCTCTTCTTGCCATTTCCATTCGGGCTTTGCCTTTCTAAAGGGAAGCAAAAAAGAAAGGGAAGAAGAAGGCTATCGGATATTCGATAGATTTTCCTTATAACTAAACTAAACTAATTTGTCCAAATTGTATTGAGAAATTATTCTATTATTATTATATACCTTTATTGCATCCAATCATGCGCATATGGTTTTCTTAAATGCCCAAATGTCATTGTTATCATTACTACCATTATCATCGCCACTCTTACCACTCCTAGAGCCAGGATATTAACATTATTATTCTTACTATTATTATTATTTTCAATTCATTTCTATTCATCTCCATTCTCGATCACATCCTCTAGCCCATTTCACTCTATTATCATCAAAGGTTACCTATTAGCATAAGGATTATTTATTCTATCTGATATCCTCATTATTATACGAGAAATGGTTCTTAACAAGACCGATGAGCATAACAACATTTAGTTATTCAATCATCAGCAAGCCTTCCTCAATACCTTACTAATAGTAGCCCCTAGTTCTCGATAGATATCTCATTGTTTTTCTATCCAACAATTGACACAAGTCCAAGCTTATCCGGTCGAAAAAACAACAATAACACAGACACTCATCATAAATATTTAAATATTAATACCTCCATAATAGCTAACATAGATATAGTGAAATTCATAGCGCCTCAAGTAATATATTACTCAGTCATGGAGGCATCGCCAGTTCGCCTAAAGGAAAAATCTGTTATAATACATCGTGATGAAAACGGTTTTGGATTAAGAGTCGGCGGTCAGAATCCAGTTTTCGTTGATTTTGTTCACGAGAATGGTGCTGCTTGGAAGGCTGGCGTGAGGAAAGATGATCGTATCATAAAAGTGAATGGAACATTAGTGAGGTCATACGATCACCAACGTGTGGTCCAAATGATACAGAATTGCACTCCATTTGTTAATCTGACCCTACATTCACCTGAACCAGTTGTGAGAACTGATTGTTCTACCAATTGTCACACGTACAAACTAAATCTAGATCAAAGCAGTACAAATAATGCACCTGCTACCTCTAATAGCATAGGAGGAAGTGTCGGCCAGGATAACCAACAAAGCAGCGTTCACAAGCATTCTTCCAATCACCATGGTTTCAACCATCCTCAAATTTCATCCTCACTTACCCTTAATCAATGGCGTCATCCGCATCAACACTCTCTACAAGGGAACCTCAATTGGTTGTTAGATATTGGCGATGATTTGTTTCAGGATAACCACCAAAGACAATCTCTCCAGCAGGAGCACTTGGTCTCGTTGAGTCAGCAACCGGTTAGCAATGTTGGTGTTAGTAAACTAATTGTTAGTGGCCCAAATCCACTCAGTCACTCTGGTTCAAATGTTTCCTCTTTGTCTGCATCGAGCAGGCATGGTAGAAGTCATTCAAATAATAATACCAGAGACAATCCCTATTACTATTATAAGACTTCTCAGCAAAAAAACCTATCACATGATAATGATATGGCTTCATCAACGTGCAACATTAACAACTCATCCACGGGCATGACAACTTCATCTACGGCCTCTTTGCTCAGTAATGCCAGCAATCATGATAACCAAACAATATCATCCACCAGTACTACAACATCTCGAGCAAGTTCTTCAATGGCTCGCTCGAAGTCGAGCAGTAAGATGTCGACTAGATCTACGACCAGTAAGTATGCAAAAGCAAGAAAACGTCTGGTAGAAGATCTTAAATCATTGGCCATAGCAAATAGTCAAACAACTCCGTCATCTTTATCTACATCACCCTCAAGTAGTGACCTCTCCGACTGTGATGATTTAGAGCAACCTGGCGCTACATGTGCTGGAGGTGCTCGTCTGGACTGTGGCCTCGTCTTAAACTCCTCAAATCTATCCCAAAACTCAAATTCTGTAAACACTATTATGATTGATAATATTGCATCAGCAAATACTCTTGGAATATCATTGAATTCTTCGATGCAACATCCATCAATGCAACAGAATCAGCAGAATCCTCAACAGACTAACCAGCAGCAGCAGCATCAAATTACAGGAACATTCAATATAAATGGCGGCAATACGAACAAACCAGTAAGATTAACCACACGTCGATTAGAGATAATTAGAGAACTTGTGGACACGGAAAAGACGCATACCGAGAAGTTGAAACAATTGAATGATTTGTTATATAAACCCATCAAAGCCGAGAACCTTATTTCACCCGATCAGCTAAAAATGGTTTTCTCTTGTCACAAGACATTGTTCAAGATTCATCGGCAAATCTATAAGAAACTATTGGCAGCTCAAGTGAATTATTCAGAGCAACCGCAGCATCAGCAACATCCACTTCAGGAGCCGCTGGTAGGAAAAGCTCTGATAGAAATATTCGAGGGTGAACTGGGCAAGAGTCTCGAGAAGGCGGCCAGTTTGTTCTGCGCTTGTCAATCTACAAATGCCGAACTTCTCAACAGGATTACCAGAAAGGATACCAAGTCTGGAGAATTTCTGGCTCAGGTGGCAAATCAACAGATGCTCGGTCGGTTGGGCATAAAAGATTTGCTCGCATCTTGTTTCCAACGTCTAACCAAATACCCACTACTATTGGACAATCTACTCAAGGCTACCCCAATCATAAACCCCGTTCCAGGAAGCTCACAGAATCCAGCTATGATGCATTCTAAATCACTTAGTGAAGGCTCGATAGCTCTACCGATGGGTGGAACAGCAATGATAAACATGGCAATGAATAGTAGCATTAGCAGCAATAACAGCGGAAGCGGCAATCTCGGCAACACAAGCGATAATCCGAACAAGGAGTCGTCACCTCAATCGTTCAACGACTCCACCAAATCGGCCCAGTTGTCAAGCTCTCCATCGAAGACAGCCCATTACGAGAGCATTGATGAATTAGACGTGTCCGATTCTTGCTCGACTGGAAACACAACCTTGGGCTCAACTAGCACATCTTCGTCCACGGCCACTGGGGGGACTGGCTCGGGAGGTCAAGCGGCAACTATGGCCACTTTGAGTGACGAGTATGCGTATGAAAGATTCTGCATTGAGAGGGCGTTACATTCAAGTAGGCAAATATTGATACACGTGAATGAGGCCGTTAATAGGGCTATAGCTCAGAATAAGTTGAAGGAGATCTGGAAGAAGACGGACAAGAACCCATCACTACCAGTGATTGATATTGATAGCCAGCAGTTATTGCATGAGGGCTTTTTGACATTGCGCCTGAATAGGCGACAATTTGAAGTTTATGTACTATTATTAACACAATATTTGGTTGTTTTAACGCGCGAAAATCAGGACAAATACAAGTTGAAATATTTCACCAGTGATGCGAAATCGTCTCCCAATACACTGTTTTCGCCCATATTCAACATAGACGAACATCTAGTGACCCGAGATTCGGCCACGGACGAGAATGGCTTCTATTTGTTGTGCAAACGAAAGGATGATTCCAGAATTTACGAGTTTGCCTCCCAGAGCCCTATAGAGAGGGCCAAATGGAAGGAGAAGATTCACACCGCCCAGATGTACAACTTTGCAGCTGTGCCTGATGATGACAACACATTGACAAGATATACCGAGCTAATTAGTTTAACAAACTCGGCCAACACGCCAAACAACATCGAGCACAGTCCAACGGGCTCCTTGGCAAATACTGATACATCTAACAGTGGAACAACGATCACAACGAGCTCCTCCTTGACGAGTGGCAGCACAGCGCCAAGCTCAACAGTTCCAACATCACCTGCTGCGGCAGCTCAAGTAGCCACGCCAACACCAACAAGTAGTACAAATGCCCCGGTTGTGGTGGTTGTGGGCTCGGAATTAGCATCGGCAACTACAGTGACAGAGACAACAACAGAAGCAAAAGCAACAACAACAACAACAACTACAACTACTACAAGCGAGACAACAGCGGCAATAAGCACAACTGCTCCTGTGACGAGCAGCGGCGGCGGCGGCGGAAACACCACGAATGTGGCGGCGATCGCGCGAAGATGAGAGAAATATTGTTGTTAAAAAGTGTGTTCGCCCATTTCAATTGTTCCAGTGTTCCAGTGGATCTGGCCGAGCATCTGCTCGCTCCCAAGCTAATAAAGCTCCCCAGACCCCCGCGACTAGTCGTCACAAGTGGATGTCTGATGTTTAGTTTGTTCTCGCCTCTGGTTGGCGACTGCTGGCCGTCTGAGAGAGTGTCTGGCACCTGTGGGGAGCAGTTGGCGAGTGTCTCAGGTGGAATTGTAATGAGGGAGGAATAGTGATAAGGCGCAGCGAGTGTGTGTTGGGGAGGCAGAAAGGGAGATGAGTGGGCCTTTTCTCAAGCTCGACGGGGGAGGAGAGTCTGCGGCTGTGAGTTGGCGAGACTGGCGAGCGCTTTGTCGGCCGACTAAGCGGCGGACTTAGCTCAGAGAGAGAGAGAGAGAGAGAGAGGCAAGCTGATAGATGGGGGGTGGCAGTTAAGATTTGGCCGCCTCAAAGCAGAGCTGCCCAGAGTGCAGTGTTTGTTGTGCAGCCAACAGGCTGGCGAGATGATTGCGCCGGCCGGGCCGTTGCATCTGTGATTAGTGTTGGCACCTTGCATCTGTTGGCCGGCGCTCAGGTGTCTCTCGGGCGGCTTTGTTATGACTCATCGAGAGGAGGCTTGGTGGTGGCTGATGACTGTGTGTGGAAGCGGCCGTGTATTGTCATCGGGCGCGTTCAGGCTTGCGCGTGACTCACACAGCGCCACCGAGCAACTGGACGCTGGCTGGCTGGCCGTTGAGAAGGGCGCAACAGCAAGAGTTGTGCGGCCAGCCAGCAAGCTAGCTAGCTTGGCGCCGTTGCAGCTGAGCAAGGCCAGTGTGAGTGTATGTGCAGTAAGTGTGTGCACTTGCGTGCCGAAACTCAAGGAACACAACTGGCTTCGTGTGCAGCTTTTCCCTTGCGGCGCAGAACCGTTCCCTCAGCAAAGCATGCAGTGCGCTCTCTGTGCTCTGTGTCAGTGCTCTTGTTTCAGGTCTCTCCTTCTTCTTCTTCTCTCCATTAGTTCGCTGCTTCTTGCGCGCCTGTTGCGTGTGCAAAGCGCGTCAAAAATAGGGTTACACTTGTGCACAGTACTGGACAGAAATTTATTACCTTACTTTTGGCGGATAGTGTGCAAAGCGGCGCACAACTTTACAGTTCGCTCCCAATTCGCCGATCCTTCTCTTTCTCTCTTTCCCCTTGGCTCACTTTTTCCATTGGCCAGTTCCAGTTGGCGAGGGAGAAAATGGATGAAAATGCCAAACAAACACACTAAACTCCACTCAACCTCATCCACAAACCTCCCCCCGTATCAATAACTCTAGCCAGCCCGACACCACCACCTATTATCACTATTACCACTATCATTATTATCATTATCATCATTATCATCATTGTCGGCACACTGGTGGCACATGATCTGGTGGACCATAATCAAAAGCTAGAGAATCAAATAGAAATCTCAAAATGGAAGAAGTCATCAACACAATCAAGAGGAGATATATACACGAACGCGCCATCTATACTTGGTGCGGCATTGCTCTGGTCGCGGTCAATCCTTACCAGGAGCAGGACATCTATAGTGATCAAGTTGTTGAAACCTACCATTCCGCATCCCATTCTGTTTATCTACAATTAGATCCCCATATTTATGCTGTCACAGAAGATGCCTACTCCAAGCTTGAGCTCAATAACAAGAATCAATCCATCATCGTCAGCGGCGAGAGTGGCGCCGGTAAGACGGTATCAGCCAAACATGCTATGCGCTATTTGGCCTCCATAGCATCTAGTCATCGCAAGTCCAAATCCACGGTGGGCCCCATCATAAGTGCAAATATTAGCAATAGTAACAAAAACTCCGTACACCGTATTGAACAACGGGTACTGGCTAGCAATCCTATCATGGAAGCCATAGGCAATGCCCGCACTAGTCGCAACGACAACTCGTCAAGATTTGGCAAATATATACAAATCTATTTTGATAAATATCAGCACAAGATTTTGGGCGCCAATATGCGTACTTATTTATTGGAAAAATCTAGAGTCACCAAACAACAAGCTGGCGAGCGTAACTTTCACATCTTCTACCAACTCCTCAATTATGCCCAAAGGAATCCAGATAAAACCTCACACTTGCATCTGCTCGATAGCACACCAGATGGTTCTTATTATCCAAAGAAGTTCAATTACTTGAACACAACTGACTCAAACAAATCTCAGAACCCCAATGGGCCAGTTGATTCTAATGTTGCCTCGCCCTTGACCTCGTCTCGAGACGATTTGCGACGTTTCAACGAAGCTCTACGCACTCTCAACATCGATGACCAACGGATACAGATAATCTATCGGATTATTGCCGGTATTTTGCATGGCGGAAACATTGAGTTCAAGGTTCAGTCCAACGAGGAGAATGAGCCCGAAGAAGACTGTCCTTGTTCCATCGATGCAGAGAATGACTTTCATTTCAAGAAGTGTTGCGAACTCATAGGCTTGGACCCTCTTGAACTGTCCAAAAGACTCACCCTCAAGCTGCTCCGCAGTGGTTCTCGAGACATCATTGAGAAGCCACAGAATAGGTTTAAGGCAGAATATAGTCGAGATGCTATGCTGAAATTTATCTACGAATGTTTCTTCACATGGTTAGTAGCTTTAATCAATATCTCTTTGGGTAGTTCCAAAGATAATCCAACGGGAGAACCTTTAGATGGCTCACAGAACCATCAACTTGGAGTGGAGCTTTTGGGTGATGCCAATCGAAAGGGTCAACAAGGAACTCCAGCAACCACACCAAAGTCGCCGTCGGCGAAAAAATCCATCCTAGACCACCTACAACAAATGCAAGCGCATGAGCCCCAATTCATTGGGGTGCTCGATATTTATGGCTTTGAGAATTTCAAATCAAATAGTTTCGAACAATTTTGCATCAATTATGCCAACGAAGTACTTCAGCAGCAATACAATCAGCATGTTTTCAAGATAGAACAGGAGGAGTACATTCGCGAAGGCATCGATTGGACTTTCATAGAATACAGTGATAATCAACCAGTGATTGACGTTATAGAATCTAGACCCATAGGAATATTGAATCTACTCGATGAGGAGTGTAAGATGCCCAAAGGTTCGGACAGAACCTGGTGTGCCAAATTGTATGACCAACTTCTGCCATCATCAGGAGGCAAAAAAGCAGACGATTCGGCTCCACTCAAGCGACCCAAGATCAACTCTCAAACAAGCTTTATCATTTGCCATTATGCTGAGGATGTGAATTACAACGTAGAGACATTCTTGGAAAAGAATAGAGATGCTTTAGCGGAGGAGCAGTGCGAAATGTTGCGCGCCTCCGAAGTGTTGAATTTTATCTTCGAAGATCCCCTACTGTCAAATAGCGTGAAACCAAAGATGAGAACCCAGCGCTCTGCCACAGTTGGCTGGCAGTTTAGAGGCAGTCTGGCGGCTTTAATCAAAACTCTTAATGCCACTGAGCCTCATTATGTCAGATGCATCAAGCCAAATGATGAGAAGAAGGCCTTCAATTTCAACGAGAAGCGTGCCATTGAACAACTGAGAGCGTGTGGTGTTTACGAAACCATTAGGATCAGCAACAATGGTTTTCCATCTCGCTGGCTCTACAAAGACTTTGCCCGAAGGTACTGCGTCCTGATCTATGGAACGCCAGTGTTTGAAAAGTTAGCCCAACGGTCAAGTTTGGCTGCAGCTATGCAAGAGAAACAGGAGCTAGATAAGGAGGAGAACCAAGAGGAGCAAGACTTGGAACGAGCCGGTTCTTTGGAGGGACTCAATACGGAGGACAGTGGTGAGCAAGCTAATCAAGCACACCAGCAGCTCGTTCAGCAGAAACGGCACTTTATGTATCAGTTCAGCTCGGCCGACGTTCGTCCAATCTGTGAGGCCATTTGCAGGATTGCCTATGACGAATTGGACTCGCCATACAAGCATTTGAGAACGGACGAGGAGCAGGAGTACATAGATACGTTGATTGAAAGGCATGGGAGGAAACCGAGCGCGATTTATCAATTTGGCAAGTCGAAGCTCTTTTTCCGAGCGGGTCAAGTGGCCTATTTGGAGAGAATTAGGAGTCAACGTTTGCGACAATATAGCGTGACAATCCAGCGGCATATTAGAGGTTGGCTGGCGAGGAAATCGTTCATCCTTAGGAGAGAGGCTTATTACGAGCAATTGAGAAGGGAAGCCACACTTGCCTCTTTGCAGGAGCAGGCCCTTTTGCAAGCCGAGCAAGAAGCAGCCCGCCAGGCAGCCGAACTGGCGGCTAACGAGGAACAACAACGACAGCAACTGATGCTCCTAGAGCAAAGGGATAATTTGGCAACTAACTCATCGGACGAGAGTAGCACTGTAACAAGCGGTGGTTACAATGGAGTGAATGTGCCCAAATCGAGATTAGGCAGTGTGTATTATATGCTGGTAGATTTAATGTACACTGCAATTCAGCCATTGATCATTAGTGCAGTGCTTGAATATGAGGCACTCGATCAACCGGAGCCCTTTTCGTCGCTCGATTCACACTCATCCAGTAGGTCACAATCGCCCCAACAGCAACACAACGAACAGTCGATGGAGAATCTCATCAAGGAATTGGATAGGTTTCATGATTTGGCCAGAAAGTATCTCGTCCCAGAGGACATTTCCGTCCAGGCTTTTAAGCAAATATTCTATCTCATATGCGCCCATTCGCTCAATCAGCTATTGATTAGGCGCGACTTGTGCCAATTCAGGAAGGCAATGCAGATTAATTTCAATCTATCCTGTCTCGTGCAATGGTGCCGCGAACATTATCTAGTCAGATGGAAGGAGATTGTTGAACAGTTGGACCCAATCACACAGGCAACCAAATTGCTCCAGACGAGAAAGTCGAGCGATGATATTGCAACAATTGAGGAGGTTTGCAACAAATTGCGCCCATCGCAAATAATCAAAATATTGAACTTATACACATCCAGCTACGAGGAACAGATCACCACAGATTTCATACACGAGCTTGAGGAGTATTTGATCAGAATAAGGAGCCAGAGGCAGTTTGGTGGATCGGCCCACTCGGATGGGGAGCAGGGACAACAGTCGTCGTCGTCTTATGAGAAGCACAATCAGCCCGAAAGTTTGGACGACGAGAACAACAACAACAGTGGTAATAACTTTAATCAAAATGATCTCTTAATGGACACTAAGCACTACTTTTCATTTGAGGAATGCGCACAGTAGAACAGATCTAGAGGCGACTGAGGCTCAGCAGCAAATGGGTCTCGGAAATCCGTCGGAAAGAATTCACTGAGCATAGTTATATGAAGTGAAGTCTGCACTCTGAACTGATGCCAGCAAAGGAAGGAAAAAAAACGTCACACACGGTTATTAATTGACGGGTTGACCTTTGGAGGCCTGTGGAAGCGTGTTTTAGTTGTCTCATTCATCTGGAACGCCTCACAGCCTGATGGGGGGCGCTTTTTGGCCATAGCCAATCCGGGAGAAATGTCACAATTTTATATTGATGATGATTAAACTATTTGCCGATGTGTACTGCCACTTTGATGAAGCAAAAGAATGAGGATATAGAGAGCAGGAGAGACTGTTAAGACTGTTAGGAACACAGAAAAGAGAACAACAAATTGCAGCATCAAGTATGAATGGAGTGACCCAATTGAGAAGAGAAAGTGAAGCGAGAAAATAGTTAGTTTCAAATGAGTTTTTACAACAAAAATCGACCATCGAAGACCATTTGGAAAGAGTGGCAAACAAATGATTGGTGTGCAATTGTCTGTGTTGCAATAAGTGGCGACTAACAATATCTAGCAAGCCTCATGGTTTAGGGTTAGCTTGTGTGTGTGTGATGTCACATTTGGGCTGATGATGAGTCTTGTGTGGGTCCCAAAAAAGGAGGCAACCATTGTGGAACCATTTTGTGTGCCTTTGTTCAGTTTAGTGTGCTCAGCATCTCTGGTAGAAGCGTCTGCCCGCGACAAACATGGACAATGCTGCAACAATGTCAAAGAGGAACACTGTGATTCCAATTCCGTCTCCTGCTGAGAACACGTTCTTGCCATCCGAGTCTGTGATAAATGAGGTGTCGAAAAGGGAGGCAATTTGGCTGGCAAAGGTGAATCCGGCCGACACGCAAGGGGCCCAAAAGATGGCCACCGCGTCGTAGATTAGGAATGCCGAGCAGGCAAATATAAGGGCGGCTGCGGCGAAGAATAATAGTTTAAAGTCGTAGATGACCAGTGCAAAGTTGAAGTAGCTTAGGACAAAGACTAGCATTGCCACAATGAGGGTGGTCAAGTGGAAGCCTTGAATCAAATCGTACGTTTGGAATCCATTGGCCAAGGATATTTGGCAGCTCCTCTCCTTGAGCATGAGATAATTGATTAGGACCAAAACGAGAGTGACCAGTGCCAAGTAGCCATAGAGGTTTCTGTGTTTGATGTCGAACTCTATGGGCCGAATGATGAGGTGTTGCTGCTGCATTGAGGAGTCCGTATTGAACTGGGGCAAAGTGGTGCCGGGCAACGTTTGGTGTCCACTGCCAGCGGATTTGGCATAAATTCCTGAGGTTACACAGTTGCACAATCCAATTGAACAGTTGTTCACATTGAGGCGCAGATTGATATCGATATTTCTGGTTAATATTTTGCCTTGAACTGGAAAGTTGGTGAGCTGGCAAGCTCTTAGCTGGGGAGCTCTTTTAGGATACTTGATAGTAGATTAAGTAGTCTATCAAAATTATCAATGAAGAGACCTTTGCAGCATAATTTGGCATGACAAACTCACCTGAATCCTGTAGAATGGGTTTGGTCTCTTCGCTGGTGGCCTGCTGCTGCATTGTGATGAATGAGTTGATCGACAGTCTGGGCGAGTGAGCCTCTAATTGACTTTGGTCTTTCTCTATCTGCAAAGAAGGATCTTGCGAAGGGAGTGTTATCCAGTTGCTGCTGGGCGGCCAAGTGTCTGGAGGGAGATTGGTTTAGATTAAGTGGTGAAATTGAGACCAAGAGGGCGAGCTAATTTGAAGGAGCTTGGGTTTAAAAAAAAGTGAAAAATTCCACAAACAATGACCACAAATGGCACGTCTCAATGACTAAGTGAATGGATGGAGACCAGAGATCTCTCTGGCCGTGAACAGAGTGTTAGAGCTTAGGTTGGGCGCGCCTGAGGTTGCCTGAGTCACATCTCAGATGGGCTGAGTGTTGGCGATTCATGAGGAGATTTGCACCAGTCAGAGTGCAGCGTTTGCGTCGACGAGCGTGCATCGACAGAGCGCTGAACTGGGTGAGCAAGTGCTGGGTGCTAGTCGCCGATTGGAGTGCGTCTCAGGCACACCAAATGCGCACCAAGGCTTGAGCTTTGTTGCTCTGGTATCAAGATGAACGGCGATTGTTTGGCCGAGAACAATCGGAAGGAGATCGGCTGGATCTCGATAGGAACAACTGGAGTTGAGATCAATCAGTGGAGGGCCAATGAAGCGCCGCGAGCTGTGCTTTTGGTCTCCCTAAGGGCAGACCTTAGGGCAGGAACGCGCGCAGAATTTGGCCGCGAAGAGCGCCTTTGGAGCTTGCAAAAATGCAGCTTTTGGCTCTTCTTCCCGGGCTAAAAGGCCTGTTAAAAGTCGCTTTCCAAGCGACTTTTTCCTCAGGCGCGAGAATGAAAACAACAGTCTCTGCTGTTTGCAAGATTCTTGCAAACATTCTTGCAAACATTCTCCAATGAACTACAGCCGCTTGGTCGAAAAATTGATAGAAAATGAGCGGAAAACTGTCCAAATTGGACACTTTTCGCGCCGCTCGAAACTGCTTGAAACTGCTCCAAATTGGGCGATTTGTCGCCTCCAGCGCAACAAGTTGGGGCCGGAAGGGGCGCCCCGCTGGCTGGAGACTGGAGCAAGCTTGGCCAGCTTGGATGGAGGGCAAAGGAGGAGGAAGTGGGGCCAGCAGAGAGGGGCCAGAGGGGCGAGGCCGGGGCCCAATTGTCGCTGGGAAAGGGCACGTGTCAGAGTGTGGGGCCGAGTGGAGGAGTTGGCTGGCTGAATTGTGACGAGGACAATGAAACTGGCCGAGTTGTTGTTGTTGTTGTTGTTTGGGCTTGTTGTTTGTGGAGTGTTGCCAGTCGTTTGGAGTTTGGAGTTGCGAGCGCTGGCGAGCTTCTTTGGGGCCGAAATGGAGATTGGCAGAGTGGGCGCTTTGTCATCGTGCTGCGCTTGTGTGTGTGTTTTCTGCGCGCGCGAGTGTGTTCTCTGCGCTCTCTGCTTGTGCGTTGGGCGCAAACTGCACTAGAGACTAGCTGCGAGCCACAAGCTGCGAGCCACTAGCTGCGAGTGACTGGCCGCCGTTTGTGTGAGTGCGTGCGTGTCGGCCGGCCGCTTGTCTTTTGGGCGTTGGGCGAGCGCGCGTGCGAAATCCGTGCACTGAGTCGCCGGCTCCTTTGGGGCGGCCCCACTCGAGCCAGAGAGACAGTCTCCCGCCAGAGAGACAGTATCGAGCCAGAGAGAGTCTCCGATTCGAGCGGCGAACATGCGGAAAATTGAATCCCATTGAATTGATGTGTCTGCTTTGGGCCGCTGGTAAAGGTGCGCCTGGCTGGGGGAGCTTGTCTTTGTTGTTGTTTGTGCAGATAATTGAAGTGGCTCCAGCGAGAGCGGCCGCCTGTCGATCAGTTTGATGCGATCGTTTCCAAAATGTAGCCGCGCAGTTGACGCTGGGGCGCCATTGGGGCTCTCTTTCTGCGCGCAGTGAGCGCCAACTGCACTTGGCCTGTGCGCTGTGGCGCTTGCTGCTGGCCGATATTCAATCATTCGGTGACTGCGCGAAGACTGCCCAAAGCGAGCCGGCTGGCTGAGGACGAGGAGCAACTAGGAGCGGCGAGCAACCAGAAGCGCTTTTTAGCCACACACACTCTCAAACAGTGGGGCCACACACACACACACAGGCACAATGCGGGCCCAACTTAGCCGGAAAGGGCGCCTCTTCGCCGGCGCCCAATTGGCCAGACGGGCGGCCCAACGAGCCAAGTGGCCTCTCATGATGGATTGGGAGCAACTCTGGTTGGATTCGCGCTTAGACTTGGGCCCAAGCTGGCAAGTGTGAGTGCGAGCGGCCAAACTGGAGCTCTCAGACTGGCCTTCTCTAGCAGCAGAGAGGCGCCAGTTTGGGCCCATTAAACGGGCCGGCCGGCATGCAAAGCTGCTGGGGAAGAGTTTAAATAAAAGGCTGACGAGCGGCCGGCTGCAAATCAATTACAATCGGCCGGCCGGCCGGCGAGTTTGCGAGTGGAGCCAGTTGGAAAGTGGGAAAGCGAGTTTGGGGCCGAGTTTAAGGGCAGAGTTTGGGCAGAGTGTGCGGGCCTTGCGCCCACTGCGCCGGATAATGAGGGCGCGCCGAGGTGGAGGCGGAGCTTAGGGCCGGCGACGTGTAATGAAATTCGCATGGGGGCCACCCTTAGGGCCGGGCGGCGCCAACAAAGCGGCACGAGAGGGGCCCCATTTGGCGCTCGGTGGCTTGGGGCGAGCGCATTGGGCCGCAGGCTGACTGCTTGTGAGCACTGCGCTGCGTTGGCGTGCAGGAACACTCGCAGAGCGGCAGGACCGCGCAGGCAGTGCACTGAGAGGCTGCAGCTTAGGTTGGGCGCGCACAAGCAGCGCAGAGAATCGCGCTGTCGCCAGACACTCGCGCGCGCTCGCAGTGCACAGGCAACAACACAGATTTCCGGCCACAATGGGCCACAAAGGCCCATTCAAAGCGCCCTCAACTCCTCCTCGTGCGCCATTCTTCCTGTCCAATTGAGCGCACTCGCGCCCCACACAAAGTCGCCACCAATTTGCGGCCGCCCGAGAGCGACAATCGATCTTATTGGTTGTCATCGAGATGCCGCCCAGGCCGCCCAGCAGCCCGCAGGCCCACCTGAGAGCGCCACTCGCGTGACTTCCAGGCCCCGCCGGCTGCAGGACACCAGTGTATCATTACTCGGCGGCGGCGGCGGCGCATAATCCGGCGCGCCCGGCGGGCCCATTTGCATGGAGGGCAACAGAGCCCAGCGGTGTGCATTGTGCTCGCCCGCCGCCGAGCTGCTGGCGCCGGCGGCCGCCAACTAATTGAGCTGTCAGCAAAATTGGACGCCCACTGCTGCGGGCGCCCCTCAAGACTGGCCGCCCGAGACTGGCCGCTCGAGACTGGCCGCCCGCAGCGCCAGCAATGACCAGCAGGGACTAGGAGGGACCAGGAAGGACTAGCAAGGAAGAGGCGCCCCCGCTCGCCCGCCTCCCACTCGCCAGCAGCCGCCATTTATTGGCCCGATCGCCACTTGTTCAAAGTGACCGGAAATTGTCTTTGTTGCCATTGTCGGGGGCTTGCAGTTGTCAATTTGTCGCCGCAAGACAAACAATTGGGCCCCGTGGCGAGTGTGCTAGTCTGCTAGTGCGCTAGTGTTGCAGTGTGCTTGTGTGCTTGTGTGCGGCCGACTCAGCAGTGTGACGCCAGCCACTGTGTCGCACACAGCGCACAGCACACAGCACACAGCACACAGCACACAGCACACAGCACTATGCACGAGCCGCACTGCACGAGCCAGAGTGCAGTACGCGCAACGCACAGCGCACAGTGCAGAGCGCACGAAGGACAGTGCACGAAGCACGAGTTGTGCTGCACAAGGCAGAACGAACAACGCGCGAAAACAACAACAACTCGTGTGCGACAACTCGCCCCAGTCTCCGCCCGCACTCTCCAGCCCGCCAGCCAGCCAGCTAGCCGCCCCCTCGCTCTCCGCTCGACTGCCCTTCCTTCGTGGAGGCCCCCAAGACCCTCCACTGCTGCTTGAGTCTGCTTGTGCAAACCACAAGACGCCCACAAGACTCCTCTGGCCCCCAAGACACTGGCCGCCTCATCTCACGCCGGCCCACACTCACCGTGCCCCCCCCCCTCTTGCCTTCTGCTCCGGCGGGCCGAGCAAACACTTCCCCCGGAAGCGGGCCGAGCAAACAGGGCCCGCTCAGTCCTCGAGGGGCCTCGTTGGCCAATGGTTTGGCCAATTGAGAGTGCGCTGGAGTGGCGGAGAGGGGCTGCTAGTTGGCGTTAGAGGCGAGCTGCTGCTGCAGAGTGTCTACGGGCCGCCTTTGCTCTTGGACGAGTTGCGGTTTCCCCCACTGGGTGTTTGCCTTTAAAGTGGGCCCGCGAGTGAGAGAGGCCGGCTGGAAATGGAGAAAAATGATGCCGCGCCACCAGCGCAGCCTCAGGAGAGCGCCCAGGTGGCCTTAGGTGGGCCTTGGGTGGCGCTGGGAGACGCTCGCCGTGCATGGCTCCTCCTCCAGCTCGTTGGGTTCCGCTCGGCGCCAGTTCGCCGGCCAGTTTGGGGCCTCTTCTGGCTGGCTCTTTGGCCAGAAGGCGGTGGCCAAATGGGCGCCGCAAAGAGCACGTCGAGCGGCCCAAAAGCGGCCCAAAAGCGGCCCAAAAGCAGCCAAAAAGCGGCCTCCAAGTAGGCGGCCAGCAGCCAGCAGCGAGAGGCAGTTGTGGGCCGCGCGGCGCCCTTTTGACGCAATCAGGAGAACCGGGAGCGCGCAAATCACACACTACTTCAATGGTTTCCTTTTATATTTAATCAACTCTAAGCTCGCAAATGTGGCCGCCCTCTTTTTGCGTCCGGCAGAGTGGGAGGTCTGGCGGCGTGTGTGGCCCCGCTGGGCGCCCCCAGCCCGCCGGCGAGCTGGCCTGAGTGTGGCCAGCACGACGAGCCGCACGCCTTTGCGCCCGGCCATTATATGCGGGCCTCGAGTGGGCGCAGTGGGCGCGTGTGCGCCCATAAGCAGCCGGCGACTGTGTGCGGCAGACTGTGTGCAGTGCAGACTGTGTGTAATGCCGCAGACTGCGTGCAGAACGGGCGCTGAAAGCACGCAGAGAGCGCACCTTTGCGGCCTGCAAGGCGCAGACTGTCTGCAGTGCCGCGGACTGTCTCTGGGAAGCAGCACCCTGAAGCCCTTGGGTTTGGCTCTTGGGGGGCGCTCAGGGCGGCCAGCCAGCGGCCCACTGGCCCACTGGCTGCTTGGCCGGCACTTTGGCTGGAAATTGAAAAGTTTGAATTGAATTAAAAGCGGGCCTGGTTAATGAAATTAGCCGCCAAAAGGAGGGGCCAGCTCAAAGGATGGGAATTTGGCCGCCCGCTCGGCCATCTTGTTGTGTCAGTTTCATTTCCAGGCCGCCAACTTGAGCCGCCGGGCCAGTGGGGCGCCAGTGGTGCTCGCCAGTCGCCAGTCGCCGGTCGCGACCCAACAAGCTCGAGCTGGTCTGCGGGGCCAAATGGCGTGAATTTATTACCCAACTCTGTTTGCGCCCTTTCCATGCACTGCAGCCCCTCAGCTGCGGGCCCTTAGCTGCGGGCGGCCACACTTATGCAAACGACGCGCGGCCCAATTTGGCACTGCGACCGCAAGAATGGCCCCTAGCTCGCCGCCTCCACCGAGCCCATTTGGCCGCGCAACAGGACTCGATCTGGGCGGCTTAGGGCGCCTCTCGTGCGCCCACCAAGCGCCGCAGACTGTCTGTGGCGGTGGGAGCTTGTTCGTGTGAGCCAAACACGCTTCAAAGGGGCCCAAATGGGACCCAAATGGGGCCCCAATGGCGAGCACTCGAGCGGCTTCCCGGCGCGCCTGCACTTAGTTGGCGCCGCGCCGGAACTGGGAATTTGTTTTCACAAAATCTCTTCGCCGGCCGCCCAGAACAACAACAATAATTAATGAATCGAGAGCCACTTCGGAGAACAATATTGGCCAAATCAAATTAACTTGTTTCCAGCCTCCACTGCTCTACACTCTAACCCATCCTGCCTCCTCCTCTGCCCCTCTGCCTCGGTTGGGCAGTCACCCGAAGTGACTACCCAAGCCAGAGCCTGAGGCTGCCAATAGAGACCCCAATTGGCGCCGCCAGACGCACTTTGTCACACTGGGTCGCCCTCGGCGATTGTGGGCTCGTCGGGCGGGCGAACTGCCCGACGCGCGCGTGCGGGACGTCCGCGCGTTCACTTGGTGCGTGTGCGCCCGAAGTTCGGCGGACTGCGCGCGGTCGGCCCGCACTGCACGCTGCTCTGTGCGCTTGTGCGCCCGCCGCACAACAACAACAGACAGTGCTCCGCCCCCGAGCGGCTCGCAGCTCGCAGCTCGCGGCCCAAAATGCGGCCGCCCAAAACCGAGGATTATTATTGATCCATTAAACTCGCGCGCCGAGCTCGGCCTGCTCAATTCTCGCCTCCTCGCGCTCGCCTCCCGCTGCGAGCCGGCTAATAAAGTGAATTATTTAATTTGAGCCCACGAGGCGGCCGGCCAGCGCGCCGCTTCCGCCGCCACGCCGCCTCGCCGACGGCCCGTCAGGACCCGCCGGCAGGACAGCACTCGCCGCCGACCTGCCAGAGCTGACGGCTGGGAGAACTGGGAGAACTGGGAGAACTGCGCCCAGCGAGAAGCGAGCAGCCAGCCACTCTCAGTCCCGATCGGCTGAGCCGCTCGTGTGACGTGCCGCGCGGGGCCGGAAGTTGTTCCGGGCGCCGAGCTGCGGGGGCTTGTTTGTTTTGCGCGTCTTGGCGGCCGGCTAATAGGGCGAAAATGAGAATATCGCGCAAACATACAAGCGCGTGTGGGGCACGCGCCGCGCCTTAGCTCTGGCCGAGCGGCGCCTCACACAGAGCGCCTAACTGAGCGCTTTGGGCGCCCCCACAGCGCCCCCAAAGCGCCTCTTCCGCCGCCGCGATGAGCAAGGGCGCAAAATTGGCCCGCACCAGCAGGAGACCGCCGACCTGGCCGCTTGCTCGCTCGCTGGAAGTGCTTGTAAGTTGCCGGAGCTTGTCTCTGGCTGGCGCGCGTGGGGGGCCCAAATCTGGCCTCCTGGCCCGAGTGGGACCATTATTTAAAGCGCGCTGAGGTGGCCCGCACACACGGCCGCTCGGGCACATCATTTGTTTGCCACCTGCATTAGTGTCTAATAGGAAAACAGGCCCGCCGACAAGCTGACGAGATGGTGCCAATTAAAGTGCGGGCCCGGCGCGCTGTGCGCTGCGTGCGCGTGGGCGTGGCGCTGCCCGCACGCTGGCCTGCGCTAAGTGTGCGAGCGCGCGGGCTGCGGGCGCGAATTCGTGCGCGCTCTCGCGTGGGCGCGCCGTGCCCGCACTCTGCTGCGCTCCCGCACTGGAGCCGTGCGTCTGGCGGCCGACTGGCTGCGGCTGGGCCGAGCGCCGCCGCCTCGGCCGCTCTGGCCGGTGACTGGGCGCCCGTTTGGCGAGTCTGCGCGCCCCAAAGGCCAGGGGGCAGCCCCGGAAGCGTCAATTGGGAAACAAATGGCGCCCGATTCGTCATAGTCATTAGGCGGGCCATGGCTGAGGGTGGCCAGCCGAGCCAGTTGGAGCGCAACATGAGCTTGAGCTGCCATGAACGAGCGTCGGCGGCGGGCCAGCCATCGATTGGATGGCGCGCGGGGACAGCGAGCGGCGTGGACGAGCGCCGGGCTGCCGTCTGGCCGTTCTGCTCCGGAGCTCATTTTTGCCCTTTGGCTCGCGCTGGGCCACATCTGGCTGGGCCGATCGAGCGGGCGCATCAATTATTGGGCCACCTGAGCTCCGGGCGAGCAGTTTCAGTTTCACTCTCAAAGCTCGAGCGCCATTTTGCGGCCCGACAAACTTTTGTTTGGCCCACTCTGTTTGGCCCTCATTTGTCGGGCCAAGCGCTCGTCGTTTGGCTGGGCGCCCACACGAAAAGCAGCCAGCCAGCCAGAGAAAGAGAGCTCACAAACAGACACTCGGTCGACGTGGTCTGGCGAGCCGGAGCTTGAATTGCCGCTCGTTCGAGGGGTTCCAAAAGAGAGCTAAAGGACGGCCAGCACAAACAGGGGCCAGATTGTTGTTGTTCTAGAGGCGAGCCAGAGGCGCCCCCACGCGCAAACATGGGGGCAGGTTGGCGGGGAACAAGTGGGGGCGAATCAAACAAGTTGCTCGCCCGTTTCGAAACTTTGGAGTTGGATCCGCCGCAGTTGAATGGCGGCGTCGTGTGGGTCTGGCCGCAGCTTAGGGCCGGCGGCGCATTGTGTGCAGTGTTTGCAGTGCAGTTTCTGCACTGGAGTTGTGTGCGCGGTTTGCGCGTTGGGGACTGTGTGCGAGCGCAAAGCACAGAGATTCGGTCTGTGCGGTGGGTGTGCGCAGGCGCAGACGCGAGAGAACTGCAGCACGTCTGGGGAACGCGCGATTCTCCGCACTCAATGGGCCGCCCGGTGGTTGTATAATAATGATAATAATGATCGCACAATGCACTCGGCCCGCAGCCGGCTCTCATTGCCGCCTCGCCCAGTGGTCCGAGCAGAGGCGCCCACCGTCAGACGGCCGCCCAGAGCCAGTTAGTGAGAGTTAGCGAGCGAGTGTTCAGCCCCCCGAAGTCGGCAGCCAGTTTCAGGCAAACTCTAAGGCCACACAAGAGCACAAGAGCACAACAGCTCGCTTGTAACAAGATCATTACGTTGGATGACATTTGAGCGAGAGAAGTGTGTGTCTTTTATTTCTTTCATTTCGTTCATCTCTCCTGCTCGCTGGGAGCATTGTTTCTGCCCAAACCATCGGCCAACCATTGCCACTTTTCAGCGCCCCACGCGAGTTACCTGAAAAAGGTGTCCAAACTCGACACGAACTCAACAAGACTGGACACAGTCGCCCCATTTTGGGAGCAGCAAAAGCTTGCAGAAGTGGAAAACTTTGTCCAAAAGCTCGCCAGTCGCAAGGCTCAAGAAAACGGAAATTTGGGGCCAAGTTTTGGAGAAATTCGCAAGACGAACTTGCGAAGACGAACTTCGCAAGGAAGAAGAAAAAGCTCACGAGCTGAACGTCTTGCTTGCGGAGGCCCTGCACTTCCGGCGCGTTCAAACAATCGGCAGCAACAGATCGAGAGTTGAGGACGAGCGACAGTCTCCGGAGACAGTCTGATATTTTGGGTCCATTTTGGCGAATTTTGGCATGAATTTTGCCCTGAATTCAGCGCCAAAATACGGCCCTGAGCTGGACAGTCCTTAGAGCTAGTGGGTGTTGTGGGCGAGAGACAAGGAGCAGTGGAGCTTAGGACTATTGGATTATGATTATGTTTATGATTATGTGCGCACTCATGCCGGTGATTAGGACAGGAAAGAGCAGTGATTGAATGGCAAACAAATTAACAAGATAAGCGAAGCGGAAGGAGCGCCAAGCGGAAGCAGAAGAGAAGCAGGAAAGCAGAAAAGCAGAAGAGAAGCGCCGAAAAGCATCAGGCGAGAGTGGGCCAAATGGAGTGAGAGCAAGCATTGCAGACAGACTGCGAGGACAGAGCGGCGACTCGTTAGTGTGCGCGGACAGTGAGCGGCAATCCAATCAGAGACAGAGGCTGGCCGAGTTTGGGCGCCGGAGGAGAGTCTTCCGCTCGGACGTTTGGCCGTGGGACTATTGCAAATCAGCGTCGAGCAGCGCGATCTGAGCGAGCAGAATAGAGAGCCAAAGAAGCGCCAAGAAGGTTCTGTGTCTGCCAGAGACTAGGTCTATTTGGGGGGGAAAAGTTGGGCTTCGAGTGGGCAGGAAGTGGAAGGGGGCGAATTAAATAATAAAAAAGCCCGAGCGAAGTGGGCAAATTGAGAGGAAGCTCATTAGCATAATGATGTTATAATTGCGCCCAGAGGCGCGCACGAGCCACAAGCAGCAGAGAGCCCAGCCGGAAGCGGAAGGGGCGCCCAAGGAGAGTTTGGCCACAGGAAGTGGCGGCTCGCATTTCGTCGCTGGTGCTTTGCGTGTTGGGTGGCGCCCACTTGGAAGGTTATCAAGCCGCCGAGGCAGAGCTAAGGTGCGGCCGGCTTCCATAAATCATTTGGGCCCGCCGGAAGAAGAGGCCCAGCGAGACACACAGGCCGACAGACGAGGAGCGCAAAGTGCAGCTCGCCCAGTCCAGAGCTTAGAGCTTAGGGCCGCTAGCGCGCAGCCACTTGGTCTGTTTTTCGTCTCGCCTTCTTCGCCTTGACGAGCGTCTTGACGTGGCCAATAAGCCGGCGCTCTTTTAATCTGATTAGCAGACGACAAAACGAGCCTCCACCAATTGGGGCTGGCCAGCAGTCTGGAAGCAGCCAGAAGCAGGCAGCCAGAAGCTAGTCTTGTGCAGCCTCGTTGCGTCTTGGCGGCGCTTCCGGCGGGCAAGTGGCAGCGGCAAAGGAGTGGACTAGGCGCAAGGAGCTAAGGTTTAAGCGCAGGCAAAGGGCCCAGCGGCGAGCTAGAGGGCAGCTCATTTGCGACACACTGAGGCTGGCCAGAGGGGCGCCAGTCTATAGGTTTTGGGCCCACAGGAGAGCTCTGCGCGTGGTCTTGGCGAGCGGGGCTTGCCAGTGCGCGTGTGTGGCCCCTTGGCGTCGCTGGGGGACGCGCGATAGGTGGTCTCTGGCGGCGGCGAGACAGACTGGCGCGGATTTTGTGCGCTGTTTGTGCGCTGTTTGTGCACACAAAGACACACAGACACACAGAGACACACTCTTGGAGCTAGTCTCTGCAAGAGTTCTGCACACAGACTCGCGCGCAGACTGTCTGCAGACTGTGTGCAGACTGCCGAGAAGACTGAGAAGAGCAAAGTCGAACCGGAAATGAAAGTGGAGCCTCCAGCGAGCGAGCGAAACAATTGCACTTGGCGCAACAAATTGGGCCAAGAGGCGTCTTGATTAGAGGCCAGCGTGGGGGCATAATTTGCATCCGTTGGCTCAAGACCGTTTGGGCTTCAGAGTTGAGGAGTGAAAGTGGGAAGACGAGCGAGACGAGCTAGTCTAGAGAGACTAGCTTGGGGGCGCCGACAGAGCGGAACTGGCGCGGCTTAGGGCTGCTCGGCAGTGGGCCAGTTGCGAGCGGAAGTGGCGGACGAGCTCGAGAGTTGAGGGCGAGCTTGAGAGCTGGAGAGAAATTCGGCCTCCAGTTGAGGAAGAATATAAGAATAATAATTTGGACAAAAAGTGCAAGGGCGAGTGTTGTGCGTCCTGAGGATAAGGAGGAGTTAATTTGCAAAGGAGAGGCGCAAATTGGAGAAAAATTGCGCAAGAATTGGGCAGAAATTGCGCAAGAATTGGGCAGAAATTGCACGACGAGAAGAGGGAGGAAATTGTGCAGTAGAGAATAAGAAACAGACACTAGAGACTAGGTAGACTGTGCAGACTAGGTAGACTGTGTAGACTGTGTAGACCAGGCAGACTAGGTAGACATCTAGTGCTTGTTGTGGGCGCAAGAGTGAGGCAAAAGCGAGTGCGTGAAGAGTGGGCCGCAGACTCTCTTTGGGGGGCGCAAATTTGTTTCTTTCGGGCGGCAGTTTGCGCAAACTGGCGGCCGAGCAATTGTAACTGTTTGCGGCTTGCTCGCAGCAAACGGCCGGCGGCTAAGGGCCGAGAGCGGAGGGGAATTAAGTCGACTTTGGGGCCCAGTTGGGGCTTGGTTTGGGGCGCAAATGCGGCGCGAAAGGGCACCATAATCATCATAATCATTTGTTGTTCCCCGGCAGCACAGCGCCACACCAAGGCAGCTCACTGACCAGGTCGCCGCAAGCCGAAGAGCGAGAAGAACATCAACAAGAGCGAGCGAAAACAAGAAGGACAAGCAAAACAGCAGAAACACAGACAAGGACTCAGCCAAGCTGGGCCGGAAACGCGCGGACAGTCTGGAGGGCGGCCAGCTGGTTGCCAAGTGGGCCGCCCAAGCCGGCCAGGAGGGGCTCGAGCTCGGGGCTGGGCTGGCCAGGCGTCCAGTGGGGCGGCCGCTGAAGAGCGCTCGCTTGAGAGAGGAGCGCCGGCGGCCCAGCAGCGGCCAGGTGGGCGGCGGCGTTGGCGGCGGAAGCGTTGGTGGCGCCCCCATGAAGCTGCGCCGGTGCACGGGCGGCGGAGGGGCGGGCGCGGCGCGCGCTTCCCCGCAGGCGCGCCAGAGGGCGCCACTGGCGGAGGGCCGCGCGCGCACTCGGGCCGCACAACCCGCAGACACGCCCTCCTGCGAGGCTGCGGGGCCGGCCGCGGGCGCGCAGCTTGCTCATCTTGCCCACGAGCAGCAGCAGGCCCAGGCCAAGGCCGAGCCGGAAGCGGAAGCGGAAGTGGACGCGAGTCGACGGCGCGAGCTGGTGGTGCTGGTGCCGCTGGAGGGGGGCGGGGCGGCAGGGGCGGCGAGCTCGAATTTGAGGCAGGGGGCCCGGTCGGCGGCCAACTCGCTGGGCTCCAGCTCGAGCTCGCCCTCGCTCTCCTGCTCGTCGGCGGGCTCCTGCGGCTCCTGCAGCGCTTCCGGCCGCTCCAGCTGCTGCTCGGCAAGCTCGCTGCAAGCCGAGACGGGCGCCCCCGCAGCAGCCGCGAGTGCCCCCCACCCGCCGGAAGCGGCGGCGGCCTCCACTCGGCTGGGGGCGCCGCCGCCGCCCGAGCAGCCCGCCGAGCGCCCCCAGCAGCAAGAGTCGCCCCAAGCCCGGCCGCCCGTCCTCGTCCAGCCGCCCGACACGCCTACGCCGCCTCGGGGCTCGCCAGACCCTCGGGAAGGAGGTAATTCAGAGGTGGGCGTGGCCGCGGGCAGCAGTTGCCTGTCGGGTGGGCGTGGCCAGTCTGAGGCTTCTGGCGGCGAGAGTCTGAGCTCGGGAGGTGCGGCGAGCCAGGCGAACAGCTCGGCCACGGCCGGCTCGAGTTCGGGCCGCCGCCGGAAGTCGCTGCTGAACGCCCGCGACCGGAACTTGCGCCGCCTGGAGAGCAACGAGCGCGAACGCATGCGCATGCACAGTCTGAATGACGCCTTCCAGGCGCTCAGGGAGGTGATTCCGCATGTGAGCATGGAGCGCAAACTGTCCAAGATCGAGACGCTCACACTGGCCAAGAACTACATCAACGCACTCACGAACGTGGTGGTGAAGCTGCGCCACCAACTCGGCGGCCCCGACCAGCAAGCGGGCGCCACTTCCGGGCCCCCTGGGGGCGCGCAACAGTTGTCGGCGGGGGCGCGCGGCCGCCAAGCTCAGCAGCAGCAGCAGCAGCAGGTGGCCGAGGGGAGCCAGTTCGAGCCGGCGGCGCCCAAGCGGCGGCGCGCCGGCGGACAGTCTGCGGCCAGCCAGGCGGCCCAGAAGCGGCCGCCCGAAGGCTGCGGTCTGCACGCGCAGGCCAGCCCCGCACTTCCGGCGGGCGCGCACGACTTCCAGCAGCTCGAGCTGTACCAGCAGTGCGGCTACGCGGCCGCAAGCGGAAGTGGAGGGGGCGCAAGTGGCCACGAGCCTGCCGACTACTACGCGCCGCTCTACGTGGGCGGGCCGCGCGCGAGCTCCGGCGAGCCAGTCCAGTCTCAGGCTCAGGTGGGCGCGCCCATGCACCAGCAGCACCCACAGCAGCAGCAGCAGCAGCAGCTCGTCCAGCAGGCGCCCTCCATGCAGCAACAGGCGGCGGGCGGCCAGCTGCTGGCCAACGAGCCGCAGCACCAACTGGCGCCCGCCGGCGCCTTCTACCAGCTGGCCCAGCCGCCTCAACTCGAGCTCGCCCACCACCAGGACGGCCGGACGGACTTCCGGCAGGAGCAGCAGGTGCTAATGAGCAGCGAGCAGGCGCCCATAGGACAGCAGCAGCAGCAGGTGGGCGCCGGTGACGAGGCGCAGCTGGGCCTCATGGCGGAGCTGCTGGCGCCCTCTGGCGGGCTCGAGGGGCACTGCGCGCGCGCAAACTCGCCGCTCGGCCCCGCAGACTGTCAGCGGCCGCAGCACAAGCAGTACGGCGGCCGCCAGACGCTCGTGGGCGACCCGCAGCAGCAGCAACAGCAGCAGCAAGCCAACTGCTACTACCTCGTCCAGCAGGACAATCAGCACCACTTCCGCTCAAGCAACGCAAATGCACAACTGCGCCAGCAACAATCACACCACCAACAGCAGCAACAAACCACACACCACATCACCTACGTGCCCACCAGCCACAACGATGGCGGCGGTGGCGGAGGCGCCACCGCCGCCACCTTGGCGCCCGCAACCACCAGGCTGCTGGTGTACCAGAGGCCAGGGGGCGCCTCTAGCGCAAACAACGGCGCCCCAAGTCGCGGCCAAATGGGGCCCAACCTGGAGGCTGCCAGCAAGCAGCCGGCCGAGCGCGACCTGTTCACGCCCCCCGGCGCGCAGCACGCGCTCCCGCACGCGGGCCCTGCGCTCGTGCAGCGCCCCGCAGGCCGCCCGCCGAAACTGGGCACGCCCAGCGACGAGCTGGGGGGCGTGGCGTGCGGCGCAACGCACTCAAGGCGCCCGAGCTGCTCAAGCTCAAGCCCAACGCCACAGACGAGCAGCTGCGGCCAGCCGCCCTCCACGCCAAACACCAGCGCCACCATTTCGCCCCCCATCTCAATCAGCCTCGAGCTGGACCAGGACACCAACCAGGAGGACGAGGAGCGGGCGGCCGGCGAGTTCCTCTCCATCCTGCCCCCAATTTCCTACCTCGACCATGGCTACAGCACGCCCAGCGGGACTCTGCAGCAGCACCAGCACTCGATGCTGCTGCTCCACTCGAGCTCGCCGCCCCTGGCCAGTCCCACGGGCCAGCACCACTCGTTGGGCTGCGGCTCGGCCGGCTCGCACTCCACGCCCACCAGCAACATGGCCCTGTGAGCGGCGGGGGCTAAGGGTGGGCGGTATTTGGGTGAAATTAGGTGAAATTTGGGCAAATTTGGGCGAATTAAAAGTAAAATTATGATAACAGAGCAAATTTAGGGATCAAATTGAGACAAAATGTCGACAAATTGGACCAAAATGGGGCCAATTTGCCTCAACTAAGGGCAACCAAAGAGAAAGGACCACACACGAGCGCGAAAGGGAGACACTGGCCCTTGCGATTGAGCGACGTGGCTCGCTCGATGAGCGAGCGTGTCGATCTCGCCAGAGGCAACCAGTGTCCAGGAGAAGGTCAGGAGCTGAGCTAAGGATTGAAGAATTATTTCGCGCCACTTAGGACGCTTGCAAGCAGAGAGATTTCTGTAAGCAGAGAAGGACACAGAAAAGTCCGCTCGCAGTTATTATGATAATTTTCAGGAGCATCAATCATTCTCACTCAAAAAGAGGGCAGCTGCAAAGATAAGCATAACCCAATTGAACCTTAGGGTCGCGGAGGAGCCAGAGGAAGAGAGCGGCAAGCAGCCAGCGCTTGGCCTCGGCACAGCAAAGGGCTGCTGTTCCGCTGCACTCGAATGGAAGCGCCACCAGAAGAGTCGCGCCCCAAGATTGTTGCGCGCTCCAAGTCGGTGTTCAGAGTGTCATTTATAGCTTTCTGATGCGAAGGGAACTCTAAATTTGGAAATTTTCTCCCAAGTTTTGAATTTCCCAGTTCCATTTTGGAGCTTTCATCGACTTTCGAAAACTTTGAATAATGATGAAACACGAATAGTAACAGTCCAGCAGGACTGGATGCACACCGAAGAGAGTTGCGCTCGATCTGGGCGTTTGTGGGCCCGCTTCCGGGCGACCTTAGTTCAATCGGTTACCAACAGGCTCAAGAAACCTGTTGGCTTTTTTACACTACATCACAAGGGGCTGAATGCCTGGGCGAATCACTATACTAATTAATGGGAAATTCGTTGGGAAATTCGTCGATTTATAGATTTATACCAATCACAGATTTACGCCAATTTACGAGCTTAATAAAAGAGTTCATTTGAGTCAGTGCAGCAAATGGGCAAGGGACTGGGACAGTCTCGACTTGACGTATTTCGAACTGAGAGCTTTTCTAGTTTGCCTGGTCTTAACGTGGTTAAAATACGTTTGAGATTCCGATTTTGACAATATGCAACGGAAGTTGAAACTGAATTGCACGTCCGCTTATGAGCTGAGGTCAGATAGCACTAATCCTTTGGCAGAATCCTTTGACCAGGCACTTGCATCGTTTTGTGGGGCTGAATGTCTGTAGACAACATGAATCTCTCACTCGATTTCCACATTTAGCCTTCGTGATTTGTGCTCTGTCTGGGGCTGATATTCCTCTCGCCACAGTCTTCCAAATCGGCTTAATCACCGAGTTCGGCTCAATCAATCTTGCACACTTATTCCTCAAAAGGATGATTGTCGATCGCGGATCTACTTCAATTGAGTTCACTGTCGCTATCATCTATTCGTAAATCCTCTCGCCCCAATTTTTAGCTACTACTACGTTTTGTATTGTCCAGAGGGATCGGATGTTAGCGTAAAGAAGTTTGATCCACTTTTAGGAGATCGTTGACATATCGCTGCAATGTTCTTCTCTCTTACTGCCAGCTAGCCGATCGTGTTGACTGAATGACTGATGGAAGGGAGTTTGCGAGCCATGCGATTTTTTATATCGAATCACGACAGAATCCGAATGCGCTCACCTAGCTCGGGCCGCATCAATCCTTTGCTGTCACTGGTGAGCGGAGGGTCAACTACCAAGAGTTTATCACAGAGAGAATTGGAATTTGGAACAGCAGTTTGCGAACTTGAGCCCCAAACAAGTCCCTCCCGTGTTCGATGAGAGTTCCGATCATACACTGAAGAGAAATCACGCCAAAAGAGAGCCCCAAGTCTGAGCTAGACTCAAACTCTTGCAGACGAAACTCTTGCGAAAATAAGACGAGAGATGGACCTGGTGATGCGACCGTGTGATATACAAACAGCATAGCTCCACTGGACCTGTCAACTCGATAGAATAGCGAGCAGGCTCACTCCGAGGCGCCCGTAGTGGGAGTAGACGTCCACGAAAACTCGAGACCCAGCTCCCGTGTTATAACCTGTTTGACTATCAGCCTTAGGGACAACTAAGTCTAGAGCTTCTAAGCATGAGCATGGCTGAGGTTGAGAGCGCGCCGGAATCTATGAGTGTTTGTAGGCGAGAGATTCCGAGACACCAGGGGTAGTAGGCGGCCCGCCGCCTCCTTCTCTCCAGCTATCTATTCACAAAGCAGCCTCTAAGCTGTGCCTTGTGTCTCTGATCGAGCAACAGGTAAGCTGATGGCAACAATACGCCTCGTAAGAGTGCTGGATACTCGCAAACCTTATCCATTGCGCAATAACCATCCCCACCGCGCCCACTGATGCCTACCTATCTGTTCACCTCAAATACACACAAGCAGCCGCTCCAATGGCGCGCAAATCCTCGCTATAGCCTCACGCAGGACCGAAGCAACTATCTCAAGCTCATTATAGCTCACAGAGAGAATCCATACCATGCAGATGCTGCATCCTATTAGCTTGGCATCATGTATACTAATGCTCGTTCTAGTGCCCACAGAGCTGTGAAATTTCTACCAAACGTGCACAAGCGCACAAACTGGCTATCGCACTGGTGAACACTGGTCTGAGAAGTAGATTAACCCCTTCAATGAGCACTGGACATTAGGCGTCTGGGAGTGATTGAGGCTGTATTTAGCAATTGTCTGTCTATTTATCGTCTTGTATCAAGTATTAGTGACAACATATGACTCATGGGTGAATTTCTTGCCGATAGCTAGGCTAGGAATTGGTGAAAGCCATGATGAGATATCTACGCGAGTTAGCTCAGTTGGCTACGGGTGTGGAAAAAGTGTACCTTGTGTGGCGGAGCAACCTTTTGTCATAGAGACATGCAACTCCGGCCACATATGCACTGTAACATGACTAATTGATTGCAGCATTAGTTAAATCTCTGGCTACTGCAAAGAGTGCACCAGATTGGTTGGAGTGAAGAAATAGTAGCCCACTTGAGGGCCAAGCGAGTGGAATGAGAACATTTGTCACAATGCATACAGTATACATACACTGTTGTGCATCATTGGCCAAAAGTTGCTGCCTCTCGCATCACTGGTTTATCATCCAGAGGCCCCTCTAGCTAATTATGTGTATGAATTTTGAAAGTATGCTTCTAGTTGTGAGAGGTAAAAACTTTTACGCACAGTGCTTGTACAACTAGTGGACTATGGTGTGATGATTGTACTTTTTTCCATTCAGCTCGCATTCGTGCACCAGGGGCCCCAAAGCGTTTAAACATTTTGCTCTCTTGAGGATGCATTAGCGATCCAAGAGGCACAAATAGGCATACAATCAGTAGTGCTACTATACTGTCATAAGTGTGCAAAATTTCATTGAGCTCACATGACTGGTTAGCTCGCAGTGTGAGCTGACCATGTTTGAGCAAATTGTCAACAAGGGTCCCAGAATCAGAATAGCAAATATCAATCTGGGATACAAATACTCATGCTAGGCCACTGAATTTTCTACACAAGCTACAACAATGTATACATAAGCTGCTGAGAGCACACATAGCCTGATTCTGGCTCTTCTTGCTCCACCACAGGCCCCACTAGCTATTGAGGCCCCGCAGTCTGAGGCCCACAAGGGTCAAGATTGCAACCTTTGCAAGACGGCGCTCTTTAGCGTGAATATTGGTGGCTCAGTTGTCGCAATTTGCATTCTCTACCACATGTCAATTGTCCATTCTGGTACAACTTAAAAAAATAACAAATATCTCTCCAATTTCACAATGGAACATGCTAGCAGGCTAATCTTTTGCGTGCAACAATCTAAACGTCTACAAAGTTCATAACAAATTGCAAGAGCACAATACGACCTCTACTTTCTCCATAATGGAGCTCAACTTTCAAACTTTGAGCCCCGCTGGGGGCCGTGCGAAACGCGTTATGATGTATCATACTGCATACTTGTATAGTGTATGTATTTTGCAACATGTCGATGTGATCATTTTTTGCCTAGCTCAATTGGTTGCGAAGATATTGATGCTTGATTATCAAGGTGTCAAAGTCGTCTCAGAATTTGGAAAGAAATCGTTCTGCGGATTCAATGGCAAAATAGCGCACGGTAGCAACAGTGCGCTAGCGCGCAAGAGCGAGCCCGTGCACGCTATGAAGGGTCCAATTTGTGGCTCTTCTGAGGTTTCTAGCCACATAACAAGGTTTACAGCCTGCTCCTGGCATGCATTTGATACGGACTACAGGCTCATCTGGCCACAACAACCAGCTTCCTTGCCGCGTAGAGGGGCTCCGATTCGTGCAACAAGCGTCCAATGCACGACACCCGCCCTCATCAGCAGCCGTGACTGGGCATCAGGTGTCTGGGTGCCAGTGAGGCTGCATTTGGCCATTATCTGTCTATTTATCATTCTGTATGAAGTACAAGTGTCGATACAAGGCTCGTGTGTGAATTTCTTGTCGCTAGCTAGACTAGAATCGGTGATAGCTATGATGTGATGTATCTGCGAGTTAGGTCACTTGGCCTCGGGTGTGGAAAAAGTGCACCTCGTGTGGCGGAGCAAGCTTTTGTCACTGAGATATGCAACTTTGACCACATATGCACTATAGCAAGACTAATTGATTGCGGCCTTAGTCAAACGAATTACCCGTTGAACACGCCTGTCGACACTTCATTTGGTTGATCCTTCTGGGCGACAATCGATTGAATCACGGTCTCTAGAGGGAAAAGACTGACTTTCGAAGAGAAAGGGCCAGATGCAGAAGGCATGTTTTACACACCCGGGCAGCTTGTCAAAGCATCCAGCCTATGAGGAGAGGGAGACACGTCTCAGCACTCGCTCGGTGTGTCACTTATTCATCCTGCACCATTGTCACTCGGACAGGAAAGGCGAGATCCTCCTCTGCTGGCGGGCGTCAGTATAATTGAGCGACAGTTTGATCTTCTTCCAAATGGATTGCACTCTCTTCGCCCGTTCATGTTTCTTGAGGGCAACCAAAGGTCGATAGACCTCGAGTCTGGCAGAGAATTTGCTTCTCCATTTGGCGCTTGCACGTAGCGGAGCGCAAGCGCACCTGGCCGATAGCCATGCAGTAGGAAATCCGAATGAAACCATCTACCTTTATTTGGTCTTGGCGGGGAGGCGGCCAAAGTGGAGCCAGAGTGTGTTGGAAAGGGGCGCGCAGCAACAAAGCTTACAGAGTGCAAGGGGTGGGAGGGTTTGTTGGCGATGGTGAACGTTGAATCAATGTCAAGGATCTTAGACGATCATTGGCGACAATCAAGAGAGGTGAGCAACTTTTTTCATCCATTTCATTCTTCATTATCTAATTTGATCACAAATGGATGGTAACTGTGAACAAAGGCGATTGGTTGCACTTGATCGGAGTTTTCCTTATCATGTGAAATAAATGTTTGACATGAAGCATAAGAAATTCATATGATTACGTTAATGCAATGAAAAACTAATGATTCATGGAAGGTGATTGTACCGAGAACGGTTGTCTATTAGTAGCCTCAGCACTGCTTGGCTTTCTGCATGAGGTCAAGTTCTATCTAGAGGAAGAGAATGTTGATGTAGATTCTACTAATGAAACTGGTTGTACAGCACTGCACCGAGCCTCTTCTGAAGGAAACATTGCAATTGTCACTTACTTGATATCAAGAGGAGCTGATGTCAACATTACCCGAAGCCGTTGTAGTGACCCAAGATGTCGTCCTATTACCCCGCTGGTCTATTCAGTAGAAGGTGGACATGTTGAAGTTGCAAAAATCCTCATTCAAAATGGAGCTAAAACTGATACCATAGTAGAAGGGCAAAATCTTTTGGATGAAGCCATATTTTCTAATAACCCCGAAATGCTTAGTTTGGTTATGTCTCATGGTTTTGACATTAACCGGCACAACGATTTAGGCAAGACACCGCTGGCAACCGCAATGAGTTTCCTGGTAGATAAGAGCATTAAGTTTTTGTTGGAGAACGGTGCAGATTATAAAATGACTTCTGGCAGTGAAAGATTTCTACCCATTTACTATGGAATACCCCATGGAAGAGAAAGCATAAGATGTGTAGAGCTA
>Ga0058701_10000013_pt1 | contig 136739 bp, 93 predicted proteins | sample AgamicOrMae_FD_97039 | JGI IMG/M metagenome (GOLD analysis project Ga0058701, IMG submission 97039) | Agave microbial communities from Guanajuato, Mexico - Or.Ma.e | ecosystem: Host-associated > Plants > Phyllosphere > Phylloplane/Leaf | place: Guanajuato, Mexico | collected 2012-06-04
CGATTGTGCACTGCTGCGCGCAGAAAAAGTGAAACCCTTCGTTGAGCGCAATTTTTTGCCACACGCGTGCTTTTGCTGATGGCAACACGTAAGTGTATGAATTTCAATTGAGACACCATGACAGTCGGACGGAATACAAGTCAGATTGACTGATCGATTGACTGTCTTTCATTGATTGATTTCAGCTTTAAGATCCAGACAGTCTCAAGTTCAGCTTCAATTATGGCGGTTGAGGAACATGATCTATTACCGCAAATTGCCGCTTCATTTGCAGCATCTTTGTCAGTCAGCTGGTTTGGGCCGACCTCAAATGTGTCTGTTTGTTTGTTTTTGGACCATTGGTTGCGGGCCACATGAGAGTTTTCGTGCCACTTCATCTAGTTTTCCTGTTCAGGGAGGCTCTGCGAAGTCTTTGCAGCCATTTATCAATAATCCTAACCCTAGTGGAAGAGGCTTGGCCGGAATAGCTCAGGTGGCATATTAGAGGTGCGAGATCGAAAGAGGCGGATTGAGAGGAGGCGGAGGAGAAGCCGGAGCGGATGAAATAGAGTCAGGGATTGGCTCCAATGGTTCAAGGTGATGGAATGCGAAGGCAATTGGCCGCCGGTGGTGACTTTGTGTGCAGGGAGGAGGAAGAGGAGTTCCTCCCTGAGGAGTTATCGCAGCGGGACAGTGGCGGGCGGCCTGTAATTCAGCCAGTTTGTGGAGCCACGGAGAGCATTTGGAGAGCTCGAGTTAGCTGCTCAAGTGGGATGGTCTGAGTGTGCGATAGTTGTTGGAGTGTATTTGGCTGAGAGAGTCCAACTGCTCGAGAGAAACCTAATCAGTTGATTAAACGAGCCAGATCCTCTCAGACTAGCATGCAAGCGCGCCCCGCAACACAGTGGCTCGCTTTTGCTTTTTGATGATATAACTTCTTCCCTCTGTCTGTGTTTGTCCAGTTGGCTGGCCTGCAGCTCGCCGGCCAGTTGGTTGTCTCGCCTATCAAGAAGCGGCGGAGATAAATAGTGTCTGGTGGCGGAATTGGTGGAATTGGTGCGGCGCCAGGAGAACTAAGTAGAACAAGTGGTCTTCCTCGTGTGTGTGTGCTCGCCTTTGTGCAGCTATTTGGCCGCCTTGGTTAGCCACCAACTGGCCTCGGCCTGCCAATAAAGAGCAGCTTATGGGTAATAATTTGCCCCGAGCATGCGATGTTGCTGTTCTTTTAAATTTAAGAAATTGGACGTGTAAGTGTGCGCGGAATTGATAAATTGTGACTTAGCGCGCCACAAATCGAGATAATCTCTCTCTCTCTTTTGCTCGCTTTTGCTCGCTTTTTGAACGCTTTTGCTTCTATTCTGACATTTGGACTTGCAGCCGGCTGCAAAGGTGCACAATCTCTCTCGACTGTGAGCCACCTCCGGCCGGCCACCAGCGCCACATCATGAGAACAAATGGCCGCCGTTCAATTTAACACTTTTCTCCCTTGCTCGAAATTAGTTTAAATCAGAAGCGAGAAAGGAGGAAAAAAGTTGCCTTGGATTAGTCGTGGTGTCTATGTGTGGAGCCACTGGGCGAGCTGCCGGCGCATCATTTGCCTTCCTCCAACGTCCTCTAAGGTCCGGCGCAAGCAAAGCGAGTGGCCAGCCCACAGAGGCGAGCTCTCATTGCGTTGCCAGACACCAACACCAGTTGTTATTTGAAGGAGCTGCGGACTTTGGGCAGCTAAGGGCGGCCAGCCGGCAGGCAATCACAATTACAAGCTCCTTTTCTATTCAGATTGGCGCTTAATCTAACTGGTTGGCGCGCCCTCCTTGGCGCGAGATTTATCTCCTCCAGGGCGAGCGGATTGGCGGCGGGCCGCGCGGGCCAGCGAGCGCAGAGGGGCGGGGGCGCCGCGGGTCGCCCCTCTGCGGCCGAACGCGTGCTCCGCTCCGCAGGGGCCCCAGTGTGCGGGATGGGCGCGCGTAGGCCAACCGCGCCCGCCGCGCCGCCGCGTCCACAGCCGCAGACACCAACAAGTGTCCGGCCGGCTTGTCGTCGGCGTGAGTGGCGTGATTTATGTCCCGTCCGGCGGAGTTGCCCGCCGGCCCAGGGGGAGCGCGTGCGAAGAAGCCGGCCGGCCGGCAGCCACTCGCCGAGTTGCCCAATCGGGCTCTCGAGAGGCCATAGTGGCCGGCGAGTCTTCTGGCCCGGTAAGGAGCGAGCACTCGAGCCCGAGAGGTGTCGTCCGGCTGTTGCCCTGGGCTTTGGTGGCGCCGAGTCGAGTTCGGGCTCGTCGTGGGCTGGCCCACGTGAGATTTGGCTCGCTTGTAAATGCAAATTGCTGCAAACGAGTGGAGGTGAGCGAGAGCGAGAGACAAGCGCTAGTGAGAGGAGGAGAAAATAGCAACAAGAAGAAGAAGTGTTGTTGAGCCAGTTAGTGTTGTTCACAAACTGGCCGAAGAACAAGCTAGACATAAATAGGGCCAGTTTGTTTGTGTTTCGATTAAAACAGAGAAGAAAGCAATGGAGGAAGGAACAGACAGTGGTGCTTGTGGCGTGGCGGGCGGTTATAATAGCGAGAGGGGCTTGTTATAGTTAATTTAGGCCGCCGGCATGCAGACGAGTATCTGGCTTGAAATTAAAGTAATAATTTTTCGCCGCTCTCTCGCGGAGGAGATTCAGGAGTTTCAGGAGTAGGACGAGCTTGGCCGTGGCAGTGGAGCCATGGAGCGAGGCGGCCAGACCAACAGTGGCAAGTGGCGAGTGGGGCTAGGCCAATGGGAGGCAATGGTCGCCTTGCTGCAGCAGTGCTGCGCCGTTGGCCTTTCCTCCCCCGTGGCGCTTCTCACGCACAGCCCAGGCCGACTCGCAAACAAATTATTACTCTATGGCGCCTCAAGTGCAACAAATGCCCCAGCTGGACACTGGCCGACCCGCAACAGGCCAACCCTTTGACTGTGTGCGCCTCCATCGCCCATTCACAGCCACTCTCGAGCCTCGTCGAGCGCCCGCCCGACACCAACAGACACCGACCGAGGGCCAACACTGCGCCCGCCAGAGCCCCCCGGCCAGAGGCGAGCCGTGGGCCTTGCACTGGCGGGACTAGGCAGACACTGTTGCACCATGATTAGCTGACCGAAACGAGACGATTTCCCTTCCCTTCCCCCAAGCTTGTCTCGTGTGGAGACTATTTTCAGAGCCAAAAGAAGCGAGACATTTTTATTAGTTTTCTCAAGTTCAGCAGTTTCAATTTGCTTCCCAAATGGTGCGCCTGTTGCGTCCGTGTTTGGTGCCAATTTGGCCAAAAGCAACAAGCTCCAGCCCAACGGCCAACCCTCTAACGCCTCTCTCTCTCTCGCACACAAACTTACACACACACACAAGGTATCATTTGGGTGAATTATTAGCAAAGTTACAACATAATTTAGGAGTTAACTTGGCCGAACATCCGGCGCGTAGTTGGCCCTGCTAGTCGAGACTAGCCGCCGCTGCTTTGGGCAGCTCGGGATGAGAAGCAATTGGACGGCGCACAAGTGCTGCCGCCTGTTCACTGCCATAGACCAGCTCCAATGGACTGGCTGCCAGCTCTTAGCATCGGCACAGGAAGGAAACTATTAGATCCACTATTACACTGGCCGGCTTTGCTCGCTCGTCGGCCCTGAGCACTGGCGCAGCTCTGGACTGGCTGCTTGTTCTCGAGGCTGGTTGTTGTTCTTCGTTTCAGTTTACCTCAGGCCGCAAAAAGGCCCAAGCTGGTCGTAGACGAAAAGCATCGGGCGGCCGAGAGTTAAGTTTGCAAATTGTTGCCAAAAGAGCAGGAAAAGGGTTGCTCTGTTGGCCAGCCAGAGTCTCTCTGTGGAGAGTTGCCAATGGAGGTTTGGCTGGCAGACCACGTTTGGCGGGCGGAAAATAGTGTGCTAGTAGTGGGAGACGAAAGGAGTAAGAGGAGGCGAAAAGGTTGAGCTGAGCGCGCTAATGATTATTTCATATTATTATTTCAACTAGTGGCTGGCCGCCCCAGACTGGCTCCAGAGATCTGCAAGGCCCGAGAGCGCACTGGCCTGCGACTGGTCCCACAGGCAGTCTGCGGCAGAGCAGACAGTCTGCGGGCCTGCTGCACGAGCGCCGCACACGCCCAGTGCATTGCATTGGGTCGCAGTGCAGAGCGCCTTTGGAAAGCAGTGCACTGCAGTGCAGCCACCGCAAGGGAAATGTGCCACTTCGGGCCACTTCGAAGATATTTGGCGCCAGCGATAATTTTCGCCCTCATGCCTGGCCAGTAATTGCAGCAGACGGCCGAAGGCTAGAGGAGCACCGGCAGACAGGTGGCCAGAGGCGGAGGGGCAGAGAGTGGCGCGGCGGCCAGGCGGCGAGGCGGCGAGGGCGCACGAGTTGGTGGCGCTCGGCTGCGCGCCACTGGCCAACCCTTTGGGCGATTTTAGTCCAAGATAAGTGCGTGTGTTTGCTCTTGTTCATTAGCGTGGCCTTGTTGTGTGTGCGCGAGCGGCGCCAAATTGGCCACAGAGACGCGCCCGAGACTGAGGCTGAGACAGAGGCTGGCCAGTGTTGAGAGTCGCTCGTCTGGCCGCCGCCGCCGCCGCCGCCTTGCCGCCAGCCCTAAGGTGCGGCCGCATGGGCCACAGTGCAACCCCGGCGGCCCTTTGCCTTTTGCAGCGTGCACGCGGCCAACAACTGTCGCCGAGGGGACAACTTTTGGCGGCCCATTGGCCAAACTGGCCGACGAGACGAGACGCGACAAGACGCCACCAGTGCAAGCCCTGAGCAAGGCCCGAGCGGCAAGCCGGCCGGCCGGGAAGTCATAATTCTGGGCCTGCCGTGACGGGCGCGCGGCCCGAGCGAGACGAGCGCGAGAGTGTGACAGGCGGCCGCAGAGTGTCTCTGCCGCCGACTGTCTCCGGCGGCCCAACGCAGGCCCGCAACTTGGCGGCCAAGTCGACTACTTTAGTCTACGCGACCTCCACTTGTTGCCCCCGCGAGCCGCCCGCCTCGCAGCGCCACTCCGACGCGATTCATTAGGCACTTCCGTTGGCGCGAACGCCGCCGCCAGGCCCCGGCCCTGAGGGTCGGCCGAGCGGAGCGGCGCTCGCGGGCGCCCACTTTTCGCCGCCGGCCAGCGGGGGCAAGAGGAGGGGGCGAGCTTTCGGCGAGTGGCGGGGCGCGGCCAGACAAAAAAGGGCTCGCCGGAGACAGTCTGCGGCGCGCCACGCCGCCCGCACGACACTAATGACAGTGCGCGTTGAGTGAGCAGCGCGCACTTGTGTGCAGTGGCTGCGAGTTGCGAACCGCCAAAGGCAGTGTGCGGCCGAGTGTGCACTAACAAGCGTCAAAAATAGGGTTACATTTGTGCCCAGCTCCGCACAGAAATTTATCACCGTACTTTTGGCGGCCGAGTGTGCGAGCAGCGAGCGGCAGCGCGCGCACTGCTGAGCCGCAACGCCAGCCAGTCTGCGGCGACGGAAGCCACTCCGCCGCTTCCGCTCGCCCGCCAGTCTAGCGGCCCCGCTCGAGCTTGGGGCTCGCAGCTTGGTGTCAATTTGGCGCCCACTTGCTCGAGTGGCTGGCCGCACTTGACACCCACTAGCTGTTTCCTCACCGCCGCCACCTAGTCCATGGGCCTGATGCGGACGCGAGGCCCTTCAATTTCCGCTCCATGATGGCTTAGCTATCGAGCCAGCCATCTGGCAGCCGTCTGGCTGCACGTGACTGGCCGCCTAGCAGTGCCTGCGAGTGCACAGGTTGCCGCCGGGCCGTCTGCAAAGCCAGTTGGCAAGGCCAACAGTGAATTATCTCACAACCGCAACAACGGAATTTGAAGCCCCCGCCAAACCTCGCCCCGGCGCACTCAAAAGGTCTCACCTGGCACCTGCTACGTGCTTCCGGACCACACACGAGCGCTCGCTAGTGGCGCCGCAGCGTCTCGCCAAGTTTCGGCGCAACAAGTTGTGTCAGTTGGGCAACATTATGTATTTTCTCCACCAAATCATCGGGCGCCTCTACACTGCTGGTAATTGCCAACGCGGGTCGGGCCCGGCGGGAGGGCGGCACGCGCTCGCGCGCAGAGCGCGGAACATAGGCCCGCAGCAACGTGCGTAAATTCGGCGAGCGCGGGCTCAGAGTGCCGCTCGACCCGAGTGGGCGTCACTCGAGCATCCGCGCAGCCTGTGCGAGTCGGCTTTGTTGTTGCTGTTGATGTCGATAACAACAAGTGAGTGAAAAGGGAGACTCGCGGGCGCTCTTTGCGCCACAGACTTGGTCTAAATGGCGCACGAGGCTGCATAAAGGCAGCCAGAAGACAAGCTAAGAACAGGCTCGAACAGATTCTGTTAGGAAGGCGGCCACAATTAACAGATAAGCGAGCGGAGCGGCGTAATGAAATAGGGAAAATTTCTCCCTCCTTGTTTCTCGTCGTCTCTCTCTCTCTCGAACACAGTCTATGCACAGTCTCGAGCTCGCCTAGACTCAGTCTCAGTGCCACTCTCAAGCTTGCTAGCTCACAGAGTCTGTCTCTCGGGCGCAATTCTCGTTCGCGCTGGATTTTCTATTCCCATTCGGCATTCATGTTTCGATACACGAGACCAGTTTAAAAGTAACAACTACTTCTCCTTCCAGCGCGCCACTGCTGCTTCCAAGGAGCCAGTGGAACTGAGCGGGCGCAAGTCGCCAAGAAACGAGGCTAAATAAAACGAAAGGATAAAGTCTCTCTCTCTCTCTCTCTCTTTTTCTCCCCTTTTGGTTAGCTCGCACACACTTGCACACAGGCAACAAGAGTTTCTTCGTGTGTGTGTCATTCATCCTAATCTCAAGCCAGGCTCACTGCTGGCCCGCCGCTCGCTTGCCGCCCGCTTGCCTCATCCGGCAAGCTAGTTGGCGCCGGCCTGCCGCTGGCTTGGCGTAATAATTCAATAATGAAGGATTGCGACGAGTTTTTTCTCTCTCTATCTTTGTCTCGCCATTTCTCCTTCTCCTTCTGCTTCTGCTTGGAGCCACCTGGAATTGAATTGAATGGAATTGCGCGCAAACTTGGCGCCGAGACACACGCACAGCAAAGTTGTCGCTTGATCTCGGGCCAGCTAAGGGCCAGAACATGCAGGCCTAGCAAAGCGCCTTGCAAAGCGGCCAACAGGGAGAGACAAGGGAAGCGCCAAGAGGCAAGTTTGAGGCAGAAGTTGGCTAATGTTTATATAATATACAGCTACAAAAAGCTACAACTACTCGACTTGCTCAAGCGGCGCCATTTGGCCCACCGGCTCAATTGGGCGAGCTGTTTGCGATTGTGATTGTCAGAGTGGAGGGCGGCGGCTGAGGCGGCGGTGCAAAGTGGTTGCCGTTCGAGTGGCGCGGATCCTGAGCGGCGGTGAGGAATAGGAATGGAAATGGGAATGGGAATGGAAATAAACACGGCAAAAATCAACATCAACATCAACTGGTTGGCTGGGGCGCACTCTCCGCACACTGTAATCTGCCTACTCGTTGCTGCATGCTGCCTAGCGCGCATTGCATACTGCCTGCCGCACACTGCATACTGCATACTGCATACTGCATACTGCATAGTGCATGATGCATAGTGCATAATGCACTGCGTGTGCCGCCGCGCAAAGTGCAGCGCACGGTGCTCGCTGCAGCCGAGGGGGCAAATCTGCCGGCTGGGGCGGAGTTTAGCGCGGCGAGTGTGCGCCCTCCGCGCGGCCCGACCGGCCACTGCTGCGGCCTGCTCCGTGCCCTGCGCTCTCCCCCCGCGCCTATACTCTGGCCGCGCGCAAGCCTTTGGGCCGGCGTCTGGCGAGCTGCGCGCGCAGCTCGCCCACAGCTCCTCTCTGGGCTCGGCGGCGCTCGAGACTGTCGAGACTGGCGAGGCTGCTTGGGCGCGGGCTGGCGACCCAAGACGGGCCACTGGAGACGCCGGCCGGCTGGCGCCCGCAGCGTCTCGCGGGCGCGCCATACGCCACCGAGCGGCTGGGGGCGGCCCGCATCCTCGCCCACCTGTTTGGGCGGAGGTGCGACCTGGGGGGCGAGCGGCCGGCGAGCTTCCCGAGGAGTGTCCAGCGAAGAAGTGGCCCAGCGAGTCGGAGTGGCGCAATCGAGTCGAAAGGCCGCAGTGACACTCGTCCGGCGCCGCAAGCAACAAGCCGCAGGCCAACGAGCGGCCGCCCGACAACCAGGTGTCTCTTGTGAGCGATTGGCCACACTCTGCAAAGCGGAGCCATCAAGCTCCTTCCAAGCCGACAGGCAGCCAACTGTGGCCGCTTGGAAATAATTTGCACACTTGCCACTCTTCCATTTTCATTGTCGCGGCCCATTTAGCCTCGCCGGCAGCCAATCAAATTTGATGATCGCCGGCGGAACTGGCGCCAGACTGCATAGACGATTTAGTTCGAGGTGGCCTAGCGAGTTGTGTGTGCAAGTGTGTGAGAGAGGAGGAGACAAAGGAGGGCGAGACGGAGAGGAGCCAGTTTTGTTGTTACAGAGTGTTGCTGTTTTGGCGCGCGCACTGCACTCTGCAGCCACACGAGGCCAAGCAGCACGTTGTTGTGGCGCGAGTGCGCGCTGCTTGTTGCTCGTTGCGCGCTGCTCTGCGCTCTTCGCCCGTTGCTCGCTGCTCGCTGCTCGCTGCTCGCAGGCAGCCGCGCGCCCTAAGCGCCGCCGAGCCACAGGGAGGAGCTGTGGAGCCAAGTTGACAACAAGGCTCGAACAAAGAGGTGAACATTGTAGCGACACGAGCGACTACAACCAGCCCAGAACAATAACCCATCGCTCACGTCCAATACTTCAGTAATACTTTTCCACTCTGCCATGCAGTAATTAGAGCCCAGCCAAGCGCCAGAGGGCCGAAACAACGAGGGGCCAACTCGGCAAAGTGGCGAGCCAAAAGCAACAACAACAACAACAACAGCAGTCGAAGCAGCCGAAGCAGAAAGAGAAACAAGCCAGCCCATTGAGCTAGCGAATCGGCGACCACCCAAAAGCAGCCACCAAGAAACAGAGTTAAAAAGCAAACACACAGCTAATTGATTACAATAGATGAGCCCAGTAGGCGGGAGTATCAGCTAGACAGTATCAGCTGTGTTCGAGCTGCAGCCTTGGACTGTGTGTGTGTGTGTGTGCGTGCGCCAGCAAGCCAGCAAGCCGGCGCTTGCTAGCTGCCAGAGTATCAGTTTCGCATAGAGGCGACATAAAGGCCAATTGGAGGCAGCCCTCTGGGTGCCCAAGGGGAGCGCCAGTTGGAGTTGTTGCAAATCGAGCTTGAGCTTGGGCTTGATTTGCAGTGTGTTTGAGTGCGCGACTTGCCAGAGTGGCGAGAGACGAGCAGCGCGAGAAGGCGGCTGGAGCCAAATTGACTAATTGACTTTGCATTAGTGCAACGCGTGGCCGCAGTTTCGCAAGCAACTCTCTGTGGCGCTTAGTTCCATTGGAGCCGAACGCTCATTGCGAACTGCGCTCTCTCTCTCTCTCTCTGTGTCCAACTGCTGAGCTTTGGCTAACGAGCAAGGCGCGCACAAAACTAAGGCCAACGAGCAACAACAACAAAGACTAGCGCCGGCCTATTGCAATTTGCAAAGCTCCAGAGCTGCACAGCAAAAGTTAGCTTCAGAGTTACATTGTATATCAATCACTTGGGCATCACTTTTGCCTCCTTTTCCATTGCACCTCTGCACTGCGGCCCAGCAATTAGATTGCCGAATTGCCGAACGCCAATTGCCAATTGCCAATAGTCAATAGTCAATTTTTGGGCCCAACTTTTTCGAGCCAAACAAACTCACTCGCACACAGTCAATGGAGGCGTCTCCAAACGCATCACATCCAGGCATTAGTTCACGTCCAACAAGCAAACCAGTGGAGCAAACGACACACTAGTTTTCTAGTGCCACGGAGGAACAGTTGTCAAACGGCGACGAAGTGAAGTGCGCGCCAGTGCAGCACACGCGCGACATATCAGTTCGATTATTGTTGCACAACTGTGGCTCGAGTATTATTAACTCGATTAGTATTAGCTTGATTAGAATTAGCTTTCGATTGGTATTAGTAGCTTGATTAATTCCCCAGCAGCTTTGGAGTTGGTCTCGTCAGCGAGTGGAGCTAGTTGCGAGCTAGTGAGCTGGTTGGAATCTGTGGCCAATGCTTTAGGCTTTGCGCCTTCGCCGTTGGCTGAGCGAGAAGACTTTGCTTTTGGGCTGGAGAGACAGCCCAAAAGTGGTGCTAATATAACACGCAGCAGTATCATAAACACAGAAGTGGCAGCAGTGTGCCATTGGGGCGCTGGCGAGTGGCGGTTTGCGGGCGCCTCGAGTGGTGGTGATGAAAAAAGAGAACTTTGTTGCCCAGCCAAAGAGGGGGACTAGCTTTGTTTAGTGCTTGCTGCTGGCTGGTCGGAATTTGGCCCGTTCGGCGAGGGGACAATTGGTGGAAAATTGAACGGAAAGGCTGAGAGTGATCGGCGGAGATAAGCAGTGGTGGAGGAGGCGAGGAGGAAGAAACACTTAGGGCGCCTAGACGGCCGATTTGAGGAGCGCGCAGTGGCGGCCCATTTGCGCCAAGTCAGTCTCTCTGTGTGTGTGTCTTTGTCTGTGTGCGCGCCTAAGGACTGCCGTCGAACGAGAGAGACGCACTGAGAGCCACAGACAGTCAGTGGGTGAGACGCGCGCACACTCGCGCAACCACAACACACACACACACAGCCCGAAGGGCAGCATCACACGCACAGCTTTAGCAGCTTTACAACAGGCAAAACCAAGTCACATCACCAATTATCATCCCTGCCAAGCCTTCCATCTCTTCTCCTTTTCTTCATCTCTCCTCCTTTTCACCATCTCCACAATTGGGCTCAGCTTTCAGCGCCAGGAATTTGCCTCATCATCAGCAAGCGGCCACAAATAAAACGCCACACACAATTACACCCAGAGGCACCCCGAGTACACACAAGCCGTGAAGCACCCAAAGCAGCAACAACAAGTAAGAACAACATCATTGCTTTGGATGATCAACAAGTGGCCCATTGGTAGAGGCCAACTAATTTCTATTACTTCCACTGGGTCCAATTTCAGCCCTGCAGTGTAACAAGTATCAACTTATTTCTTTCTCTCTCTAAATCGGCCACCACTTTTCCAATGCCAAAAACAATGCGGCCAATAAGGGCCACTTGTTGTCTCTGATCTCTGCCTTTGGTCTAGTTGGTTGGTTGGTTAGCAAGCCAGCGAATCAATCAATTGAGTGCCAGTATTTATTTATCATCAAAAGCCCATGCAGAAAAGAGAAGCCCACACAATTACGTAGACACACACACGCCCCTTTTGTATCTATAGACAAGCGCCGGCGAACAGATAAGTGAGAGAGAGAGAGTGTCAGCTCGCGGCCAAGCATGATTGCCGGCGAGAAAGGAGAATAAGATAATAGAGTGAGATAAGTTTAGACAAAAAAAAGTGTTTCCTCCAAACTTCATGCAGCAAATTTGCGGCCACAAATTTGATGAGTAGAAGAACAATTTCAAGAAAAAGATAGATCATTCAAAGTGAAGAAGAAGAAGAGGAAGAGCTTTTTCGTGGCAGCAAGAATGCAGTGATTTGAACTTGAAGCTGAGCAGACAATTGCACTGCACTGACACTCATAGAGTGTCACTAATCATCGAGAGCATCTCACACCCAACATCAAGCACCAACAAGCAACCAAGACCAATGAACGAAAGGCATTAATTGATGAGAATTTAATGAGATTTTCCGCTTCATGAAAAGAAGTTGGCAGAAAATTAGTCACCAAAAATTGAGCAAAAATTAACAGATTCATCAAATGAATCTCGCGTTCAACTGTTGAAATTGAATCCAATGATTCCAATAAATCGGGATTCATTCTAGTTGAGAAGCCACCTTTCCAGATTGAATGTCCAAGACATCAAGAGAAAGAAGTGACAAAGAATTCACAAAAGTAATTGTCACAAATCAATTTCATGCCAGAAATCAATTTCATCCAATGAATTTAATCAACCGAAATAATCTCACACCATTAGCTTGGCAAAAGGGAGGCAAAAGTTGTTGCCCAAAAAGAGAAATGACCAGAGAAAGAGAAAGCATAAATTAGTTAGGATTAGCAAAAGGTAGTTTAGGTAAAAATTGTGATTTTGAATCACGCTAAATCTGAACAGTGTGATCTAAATTAAGTGAAAAGATAAGAGAAAATCAAATAGAAATAGAAAAAGAAATTGGCTGCACACTAAAAGTTGCACACTAAAAAGGAATAATTCAATTTTTCAATCTGGAACAGATTGAATTTGATAAATTTCATCTTAATTTGATCGATTTTGCAAACAGAATTCGATAAAAAACAGTCAAAGAGGTCCAAGTCAGATTGAATCTGTCACTTTTGGGGCCCCTTTGGGAGTGCTAGTCTCCAATGAGATGAGGTCCAAGTGACGAAAGTGATGAAAGTATTAATATTGCAACGCTAAGTTAAGCCAATCGATTTGAACCAAACAATTTGGTGTAAAACAGGGCAGTGAAGAGCCCGAAAAGCTAGTGGAAACCATTTAGATTGCATGCGATAATCGCAGAAACTTTACAAACACCCTCCAAGTGGCAAGCCCAAGCGAACGAGAACATGATGTCCACTATAACCTTCGTGCCCACCCAAAGGGGCGGAACGGCGCTGATCTTCGACGGCTACCGCTACAACAAGGTCCGCTGCAATAACGACAAGAATGTCACCTACTGGCGCTGTTCGAAGAACCGGAACTGCCCTGGGCGTGCGGTGACGGTGGAAAACCGTGTCAAGAAGACCAACAACAAGCACAACCACCCGCCCGAGGCGCCCCTCCCGCACCACCACGCCCAGCACCAGTTGGCGGTCGCGGCCGCCGCAGCCGCCGCAGTGGCCGCACAGCAGCAGCACGTGCAGCAGCAGCAGCAGCACTTGGCCGCCGCCCACCAGCCGCACACACTCCCCGGCGGCCCGCTCGCCGCCCACCACCTGCACCAGGGGGGCGGGGCGGGCAACCCTTTTCTCAGCATGGCGGCCGCCGCCGCAATCCAGCAGCACGCCGCCGCCATGCTGGCCCTCCAGCAGCACCAGCAGCACCAACTGCAGCAGCAGCAGCAGCAGCACCTCTTCGGGCTGCCCCACAACGCGGCGGGCCCCCCACAGCAGCAGCAGCAGCAGTCGGGCTTGGCCGACCCGAAACACCAGCCCTCGTCCAACGCCTCCTCCGTGTCCTCGTCGTCGAGCTCGCTGTCCACACTTATCGGCAGCCAGCTGGCCGCCATGCTGCCCGACCACAGCCCACGGAGCGCCCACTGCTTCCGGCCGGCCGCGAGCCGCCAAATTCAGCAGCAGCCGCAAGCCTCGCAACAGTGCCAAGCCACGCAGGAGCACGGCCACCAGTTGCTCAACCAGCAGCTGGAGTGCTTCACCCGCCAGCAGCAGCAGCACCAGCTGCTGGCCGCCACCGCCGCAGCCATGCACCGCCACCAACAGCAACAACAACAACAACAACAGCAGCAACAGCAACAGCAGCAACAGCAACAAATGCATCAACACCAACAACAACTGCACCAACAGCAGCAGCTTGACCACAAGTTCCACTACCAGAGCCTCGCTCAGCAGCAGCGAGACGGCGAGGCGGCCGCCTCGGCGCCCACCACCACCACCATTTCAGGATCAAATGGACACGATCTCGTGCTGCGCCAGGCGCCCAGCGGGCCCGCCCAGGACGCCGGCCAGCTGCAGGCCCGCGACCGCTCGCCGCTCGTCAAGCGCCGGGCTCGCAGCGAGTCGCCCAGACCCAAGCTCGAGCCCAGCAGCGCCGCCTCGCCGCCCGCAGCCCGCCCGCAACATCGGCACGGCACGCCCACCTGCAGCCGGCCCGACAGCTCGAGCGGCTCGCCGGCCGGCCTGGTGGGGGCCGAGAGGGCGGCCGTCCAGGAGGGGCTGGCCTTCGGGGGGGCCCACCAGCGCCAGGAGCTGGCCGAGGGGTCGGCCTCGCCGGCCAGCTCGGCGGGCTGCGCCGAGTCGGGCCCGAGCTACACGCGGGCGGGCGGCGCGCACCACATGCCGCAGGCGCGCGAGCGCAGCCCCGCCCCCGCCGACGAACTTGGGCCGGGCGGACCGTCGCACGCTGGCGGGGCCGCGGGCGCGCCCGCGGACAGTCTGCACGAGAGGGGCCAGGCCGAGCCCGCGCACAGTCTGTCGGGCCCGCTGCTGCACCCCGGCAACAACCACCACCAGGGGCCCCATTCCAACGGCGCTCGCCCGCAGCCCTTCAGCGACCAGATGCAGGTGCAGCTGGCCCTGCTGAGCCTGATGGGCCTCACCAACCCCATGCAGTGGCCGCCCCTCACCCACTGAGAGAGTGTGGTCTCTCAGGAGAAAACAAACCCGAAACAAGTGGATCCAAAGAGGAGTCGCTTTAGGAACTGGAGCGGCCAGCGCTTCCAAGTGGCCATCGAGAAACAGTGCCAAACTCTAGCCAGCGTCGAGTTGGTCTGCGAGCCATTGAGGCAGCCAAATGAGTCACACACAGGCCAACCAGACGACAAGGACGCAACTATGTCATCTACACAATCTGGGACCTGCTTGTGTCTGCACCGCGAAACCACAACGACACCAAGCCAAACGACGCACAACCAAAACGAAATAATAAATCCACTCCGAAAGAGGAGAAGACCAAACTGCGATTTGTATTCCATTTACTACGACTGGGCCATTTTTTGACATTTTTTCTCCTCCAAAATCTCGATATGATTCACCAATAATCCACCAAAATCTTTGCTTTGAGCCCATCGAGCCTCTGGGCTGGCCCATGAGGCTTGTGCGTGCGCTTGGGCCTCGAGCCCTAAGGGCCCGCAGTCCGCAGCGCTCGCAGCGCCATCTCTGTTCGCGCGCACAAACTAATGGGCCGCAATATGCAGTGCACATTAGGTGGCTCATGAAGTTGTTTGCATGCAGTCGTTTGCATGAAGTTGTTTGGATGAAGTTGATGAGCGTTATCGATTTGGCGCCGAGTGTTCATGTGATCGAGCTGGCAGCCTTGCCAGACCTTAACCTTGAACGCAGAAGTGCGGCAACAATGGCGCCAAGCCCGCTCGTCTCCTCAAGTTTGACGACCCCCCGGCAGCTTGGCCCTACGGGAGCTTAGGGGCCAAGCAACGGCGCCGTTGGCAAGCCAGTGTGTGGTGCCATCTTCCTCTCGGACTGTTTGTTGCTGGTGGGCCGAGGAGCAAGCCCAGACCCCACCCCTTTTCGCTTTCGTCACTCGCCCCTTTCTGGCCTGCGAGTGTTGGCCGCCAGCCGGCGAGCACAAACAGCGCCACCCTTTCGCCCCAGCGCCTGTGTAAAATGGAACCACGTAGCTGCGCCCCAGGCGGAATTGCGTAGCCATGTGCGAGATTGATTTTGTTATTGTCTTGTTGTTACATTACTGTGCTGCCAAATGTCAAGCGAGACCGAAGGATTTGGAAAGCGCCCATGGCAAGCGGCCTGGGCGGCGGCTCGCGCGTCAAAGCCCCCCGAGGACCAGCTTCGGGGCGCCCAGCGGTCCTTTTGGGCCCCAGTGGGCCCGCTGCATTTGGCAGCCATCATGCAACAACAGAATAATCAGCGGAGTGATGATTGCGCCGATTAGGACGTGAGCAGAAAGAGAGAGAGACTTGCGGGCGTCAATATTTCGACGCGACGCCTCAGAATATTGGCCCAACTCGTGGCTCGTCCTCGCCGGCCGGCCGTTGCTCAGCCCGACGAGTGACGAGGGCTGCACTTGCGGCCAGACCTAAGCTCTGGGCGAGACGAGAGTGCGACTAGACGACGCAAATCGGCCGCGCTCTCCGAGGGCCCATTTGGCAGCCTCTCGGGCTTGGCTCGGGGCCGACCTGCACTGGGGCGAGCTGGCGGGCCCTTAGCTGGCGGGGCGCAGTTGCGTGAACTCGGCCGAGTCGTCGCGCTCGGCCAGCGAGCGGGTGACAGACGCCGAGACGGGGGCACTTGAGTGGCGGGGCTGCAAGTTGGAGGAGCCAGCATGGGCCGGGGGGCGGGTGTTGTTTTCGTCTGTGTGCCAGTGACTTGCGGGGGAAAAACAACACGGACATTTTTAAACTCGTTGCAATGGCGCCTCGCTGGCTGTATCCAATTATCAGCCGCCAACAACATGGGCTGGCCGCCCGAAGGCCAACAGGGCAATGTTTTTGTTGTCGTTTTTTTTCTCCCTACCAATAAATGCACACTGTCTGCCAGTGTCTAGCGCTCGCACACTGCTGCGAACAGCAGTCGTCTTCTTCAATGCGGACTCACTGCAGCCGCCCGATTCCATGCAGTTGCTCTGCGTGCGAGTGTGTTTTTGTTTACACTTTTGCGCAAAATCTCTGTACACTCTGGCCTGTGCTGTTGCCGCCGCCACAGCCACAGCCACAGCCACTCATCGAGGGCGCCGGTTTGTCTGCTCGTCTGCCCTACAACCGACAGCGTCACGTACACCAAGACACACGGACACAAATTGCTCGGCTTCGACAACCGAGACAGACAACCAGACACAAATCCACCTTCCATTTGTCACCACCAGCGATTGCCACTTGTCGCCGCTGTTCCCCCGGGCCTGTTCGAGGATATTTGATAATTTTTCGTGATAATCTTCCAACCATTCGGCCCCCATGCCCAACTGGAGCTGGGCCCCAAACTTGCGTCCCGTGAGCCCGAGCAGAGAATCCCAACCATTTCCATACTGCCATGCTGGCCGCTCCACTGCAGCCGCGTTGCTCCCATTTCGAGCCCGGGCAACTTTCACCTCCAGCCACCCACTCCACATGTGTCAGCCCCGCTCCTCACCTGTTGCTGCACAAAAATCCGTCCCTGCAAGCGTGCTCAGCTCCTCTGCTCGCCCAAACCGGCACACTCTAGTCTCAATGGCACCGAAACATGCTTGCAGCCGACGAGCAGACACCAGAGACAGTCTTCTCCGCACTCGACTCTGTTTGCAGCCCGGCCGGATCATTTTCACACTCGAAAGTGTCGCAAACTTGATGAAAATCTGATCCAAATCCCACAAACTTGTTGACAACTCGCATATTGCGCCGACCAGCGCACCTTAGGACAAATATTCTTGAGAGGGGTTCATATCGTCATCTGCAAACGCCAAACGGCGCTATTTACATGCACCAATCGATTAGGCAGCGCTGAATTGTGGGTAACCTGCGACTACTTGATTGGTGGTAGTCAAATGATTTGTTATGCATAGGATTCATAAACATCCCTTAGGAGGAATGAGGAACAGTGTTGTTGTCGTTTTGTTTGCCTCGTTGGCTGTGTGTCTGTCTTGCATGAGCATGACCAAGTTCCTGAAGCAATGCACGAGGCAGTTGGCCAGCATACAAAGGCAGACTGTGTCATGCTCACGCAGTTCAACTGCAGCCCACAGGCCGACCGAAAGGGAGACAGACAGACGGACGGACGGACAAGCGTAAATAGACGTGTACTGGCTACACACGGACACACCGAGCGTACGATGGCGACCCGATGGCTGCCTGTGCTGTAAGTGTGTGGAATGTGTGTGTGTGTGTGTGCAGCGCAGTCTGGTAGCAGGATAGTTCGTTCGATCTCGTTCGCAACTCTTCCACTCGTCTCGCCGCACACACTCTAACACACACAGAGAGGAGCAGCCTCGCACAAGACCTACCGTAAGTGTGCGTTTGTAGTTCGTTTCTACTGGAGAGACTCTGTGTGTGCCTGTGTGTTTGCCGTTTTTATCGTATTGCTCGAATCACAACTCACTCTACTGAACAGCAGAGAACTCCAACGAGAGCTCCTCACTATCAGCCTTACTCTCTCTCCCTCTTTCTTTCTCTCTCTCTCTCTCTTTCTACTAGCCACAAAACATCCTCATATTCTTCTTCTCATTTCAACTATTGGAGATATACAATCTCATCTGGATAGCTGTTGGCCCACCATCGGCCAATAATCTACTCCAAACTATTTGGTTTGAGAAAATAGGATAGAGAAAAGGAGAAAAACAACAAACCGACCTGCGCTCTCAGCCTTGTTTATTGTGTGAAAAATTTAATTTATCCAACAAGTAACCAACTCTCAACAAACCGAATCTCACCAGAAACTACGAGAGATAAACATCCAACATCCAAATAATCAAACTACATCTACTACATCTTCATTGACTTCACACGGAGACGGCTAAGTCAGAACCAAACAAATGCCAAATGCTGCTTTAAATTTATTCAACACCACCCTCACTTCAAGCGGCCTCAAGTGCTAAAGATGTATCAATTGGCTAAAGGCTTCTCTAAATTTCACATACTGATTTTTGTCTTCATCATTCTGCTTGGAGGAGGTTCTAACACCCACAACTTTGGCCTCCATCCATCATTATCAAGCCAATCATTCATTTCATCTAAATCACTAAGGGTATTACTCGCCTCTGCTCAAGAATACTCAACTTTCGAGGAAAAGGTTTATATTGCTGAATCTTACACTGATAACCATGGACATGAGAAAGGAAAGCATGAATACGCTCGTGTTGAGTACAAGGTTGTGCCGGAACCACAATATAAGCCACAACAAACTCACAATATCGACCAACAACAACTGCAATTCAGATACGATCAACAGATTGAGCAACAGGATAGCATTGATCGATCATCATATCAACCAGATCACCTGGGAAACAAACTCGGGCCTCCGCAACATCAACAACAACAACAACCACAACAACAACAAAACTTTCTACCTTACACCGCCATCAAATCTGACCCCCAACTACACCAGCATGATCCAAACAATCTCAACGAGCCGATTGGACGACAGCAGCAGAAGTTTTACGACCACTCAGCCACCAGTCACGACCATCGCCAACAACAGCCGGACTTCCACCAGGATGAATCAACACTCCATCATCCGCAAACCGATGTCATATCTCAACTTGAGGCGCAACAACCTCCCGCATCCAATCATCCGCACGCATCAGGCCAAGAAGCGGTGGAGGTGCCATTGAATTCTCAAGTGGGAAAATTTCCTCAGAACAACAATAATCGACAATACCATTATGCTCACACACAAATCGAATGGAGACGAGAATCTATTGATGGAGGTGCTCTAAACGAGTTTTATCTTAGCAATCATTACGAATCGGCGGCTATGCCATACCACAACAATCCATCCTCTGTTGAAGATCATATGAATTCTTACATACAGTACCAACATCAAGGCCTTCCCCAGCAACAGGTCGACAATTTACAAAGTCACCAGATCCAACATCAACAACATCATTTCATCTACTCCAGACATAGTGACGGTGAATCTGATTATGAGGCGGCCCACCAATATTATTACAATGGTCGACCAATCATAACTCATTCCGCTGATCTGAACGGCCCATCATGCGAATCGATGCACGATTCGTCTATATTGATCTTACCAGATCAATTTAGGCAATCAACTTGTAGAGCTGCATCAACTCTTGGGGTTCATGTTGATCCAAGTACTGCCGCTGCACAAGCAACAAGTGAATCATTCGCCGCCCATGTACAATCGAGAAACTCAAATGTTGAGTCATTCCCGTTGGCGCCCCAACATTACCATTATGAAAGCTCGCTCACAAGTGCCATACGCCACTATTGGCGTGAGGTCTCTAGCCTATGCTTGATCTCTGCGATTTTGCTCAATTGGTTATACGTAGTCGTCAAGCGTAAATTCATAGCTGCTAGCGGTCTCGCCACTAATCGAGCGGTAGTCATCGGGGATGGATCGATTCCACAGCACCACTCAACGGCTTCAACCTCTGCACAGCCAGTCAAATCACTATCTAAAGATACTAACAACACAAATAGCGCCCATGATAGTGCCTTTGAAGAGAACGCCTCACCAATAAGTCTGGATGAAGTTGAATCATCGTCTACACAGAGTTCATCATCTCCCAGAGAAAAATCGACCCATAGCTTGCAGCAGCAGCACATCAACAGGCAGCGAAGCGTGTCCCCAGTGTTGCGTCAGCGTAGCTCTACTCTGAGGGCTGACTGTTGCCCTTCTAGCGGTCATGCGTCCATGTCTCAATCGACCTCAATAACATCAACCAACGTCTCCAATAACTCAGAATACATATCTCGTTATTCCTCCGACTTCGACTCAATCCGGAGGCTGGGTCGGGGTGGATTTGGTATAGTTTTTGAGGCTCGTAATAAGATTGATGATTGCCATTACGCCGTGAAACGAATTTGCCTCCCCCTGGAAAGGGAGGCCCGTGAACGTGTCATGCGCGAGGTTCGTGCTTTGGCCAAATTAGATCATGCTGGAATCGTTCGGTACTATAACGCTTGGTTAGAGACACCGCCTGAGGACTGGTTGAAACAGCATGATGCACAACTGGGTATTGTTCATTCTCGCGATGGTATGAGTTTCCCATCTACTGACGGCATATATGATCGTGGTGAATCCGAGCAACAAAATCAAACTAAAACGGGCGACATAAAGGTCAATGAAAGTGGTGATTATTCATCTGATTGGTTTGGAGCTAATAACAACAAGAATTCATTGAGGCAGCGTCGCGCTAATGGTTACAATAACAAGTTTTTAAGAAACAATTCGAGCTCTCCATCCCTCGATATTGTTTTTGAGGGTTCAGGTAGTATTCGACTAGAGGCAGAGTATGACGCTGAACAATCAGAGTCAAACCAAGGCAATGTGAAGCATACGATCAAGAAAGAGAAACACAAGAAAAAAGGTAACGGTGATATAAATGATAGTGATAGCGAAGACAGTGATTTTATACAGTTCAAATCAAGATGCAATGATGGTCGAGGCAATGACATAAAAGATAGTATAGGTGATGACTCAAGTGATCATGATCCAAGCAGTGATGATGAATCGTCAATTTCTGAGGGTCATCTAACAGAGCCATTTTCTAGTACCAGCAGTGGTAGTAGTGATGATGGTTCGTCGAAAAAGGAGAATTCTAAAGAGCAGTTGGCAACAACACCTGTGGCAGAGAATCGCAGAAAGGCACTAACTTATCAGAAAGATATAAGACAGCAATTGCAAAACGAAAACAATACTAGCTCCGGTTTATATTCTGAGAAAGTCTATTTATACATTCAAATGCAATTATGTCGAAAAGATACCCTAAAAGATTGGCTAAAAACCAATTGCGAAACTCGTGATAAGACAACCATATTCGACCTCTTCTACCAGATCGTTGATGCTGTGGAGTATGTCCACTCGCAAGATCTCATTCATCGTGATTTAAAGGTAAGTCTGCTGAAGATAAGCGATTATATTAACTATTTCTATGATTCCACATTAGAAAGTCTGAGGTTTGCCCTGAAAAATTTTCATCTTGCATCCTTGGATGAGTCATGTGTGGTAAATTGACCTTCACGGTATAGTTCTGTGGTGAACCTCTCTGATCACGGTTCATCACTCTAGATTTACCGTACATCTTTTTGCTTCAATGATGCAATGATGCAATGCAATGCAATAGCCTGAACATCTAACTAACTAGTTATACGCTATCTGTCCAACGAAATGAACCTAGCCATCGAATATTTTCTTTTCCCTTGATGGAACGCTCAAGATCGGCGACTTTGGCCTGTGTCGTGCCAAAACTAATGCTGGCGTTGGGAGCTCACTTGATTTACAGGAGTATGTTGCCGAGTCTGAGGTCGAGCGTGGGTTTGATGCCGTTCACACCGAACAGGTGGGCACACAATTGTACATGAGTCCCGAACAGCTCAACGGATTGAGCTACAACCAGAAGGTGGATATTTTCGCAATGGGCCTGATTCTATTGGAGCTTCTGGTCCCGTTCAAAACTCAAATGCAACGTGTTAACGTCTTATTTAAGGCGCGCAATAATCTATATTCTGAGGACTTTAAGCAAGAGCACCAGAAGGAGCATGAATTGGTTAGAAGTCTTTTGAGCCGCAGTCCGCTGAAGCGGCCAACAGCAACAGAGATTAAGCAACATGAGCTCTTGTCCAATGCTCAATTATCTCAACCAGTCATAGAGCGTATTTATCACCGGCGTAGAACCATCTCATCGAACAGTTCAACTGAATGACTTTTGATATATCAGCGTCATTATCACACTATTGAGATAATTACTACCTACACTAAGTACTATAATTGTGATATTCCTATGAAATCTCGATTGTGTTTGATGCAAATCTCGAAATGGGATTGGATTCTCTAGAATGTCACTAACGAGGTCGAGAAGGAAGAATAAAGATAAAAGTGAAGCGTTGCTTTTCAAGATCAGTTTCTACAAAGACCAATAACCATTGAGACATGATAGTTGATTGAAACACCTATGTGATTAAACGCACCAAACAAATCGATTGAGCTACGTAACGACCCTAAAGAAGCTAGTTTGATTTTAAGTCCGCGAAAGAGGCTAGTTCAGAGCACGATTGTTTCAGTACGTAGATGAGCTGTCCTAGACTAGCTATGTCGTGTTTTTCCTTCCCTTTCGTTTTGGCAGAAAATTTGCCCAAACGTGTTGAATCTGGATAAATAGGTCTAGATCTAGCATCGCGTGAGTTTGAGAAGCATTGCCGTTATTGACCACACACGTTGATTGATCAAAAGCGATAGAGATCGCAAAGATCATCTAGATTCCGATGCTTTTCCTCATTGATATCCCTACCTAACTCCCATCGAGTCTTTCCGCACAGCTGCTCGGCTCATGTCAATCATCGATTGTGAGGATATGATTCAAGTTGTTCCGGGTGAAGATGTTTCTCCAAATTCATTGCCTAACTATAGATTGACTCTAGTTTGATGACCGCATTTCGACTCTTCAAATCGAAGAATCGCCCTTCAAGGGCCTAAAACTATTTGAGAGTATCTTTCTCTTGTGGAGCTATTTTTGACGCTAGATTAATAAGTAGGGCTGCAGTAGTACCACAATTGTGTGACCTATAGTTTCTTTTAGCTATCACGAGCGGCCGAGAGAGCAAGTTAAGGATACCTAAGCGAAATGTCGGCGGAGATTCAAACTACGTAGACGTTTAACAGCTCATTAGAGATCTGATCATGAATGAAAAGACCGAATGTGTGAAGAGCATATCAGGCGAGTCCATGAGAAATTATTGAGATGGAAATCAGGATGAACCATAACTGTCCGAAGTAGTAGCCAAAATCAAGCACATAATAAAATCTAGGAGAAGAAAGGATCAAAAAAGTTGAGTTTATTATCGGTGGCAAAAGCGATCATTGCCGAGCTATGAAATCTGCTTGGCTGGCCAATCAAACCAATGACTGTGGCACGTCGCCACTGGAGGTGCTCAACCTTTGTGATAATCGGTGATTTCTATGTTGCTGGTTTGCCTGATGATACTCGAAGGCTCCAGCATCCTGACTGTTGACATAATTTGCCTGATTTAGAAAGTACTCTTCGTTGTTGATCAATCCCGCGGACAGAGGCGGATTCCTCCTGTCGTTGGTAACCGCATTGATGGGAATCGCTTCAGGCCGGTTGCTCTGGTGGGAGGAGTAGGTGTTGGATCTGGGATAGAATTGCGTGGGTCCAAAAACATTTCCGTGTTCTACATTATGAACAAGCATCGATTGACAAGGACACAGAAGCACCGTTAGTCTCTGGCCGCTTTCGCTCTAGTTATCTTGTTGATCAGATCTGATCAGAATATCTACTTACCGTCTGTGCAGGGGGAAGGCAACAGGTAATCGTAAAGATCAGTTGGCTGCTCAGACCTTTGAGCTATTAGTGTGACATTTAGAGGATGAAATTAAATGGTACAATCTGAGGTTAGAGATCCACTTCTACACGAAGCATGAATTGACTAGAAAGATTTCTGAACGATCAGTATCGCGCTCTCGATCACTTACCTAGACTGTTTGAGGAGATGGTGTGATGCATGGACCAGCAGCTTGTGACACTGTTTCTCGGCTGCCGATTGCGCATTTTCGTATCAATATTGTTGTTATTGTTGTCTGTCATGAGTGGGGCGCTGTTGTTATTATTGTTATTGTTATTATTACTGTTGCTGTTGGTGTTGTTGTTATTGTCATCTATCAGGTTGGCCTTGTTATTGCTTGTGGAATTCAATTGATTGTGCTTATGGTTGTTGTGCCTCTGGTGAAGGTGATGATGATGATTCAACAGGTGCTGTTGTTGTTGTTGTTCGCGAACATATAACTCGCCGGCCCCCATTTCGGCCAGCTTGTCCATGATTCTCTTTTGCTGATGGTCCATGACTGAGGATGATTCTGAGGTTAGATGATGATTTCTCTTGAGTTCAAAGCCGAACATTGTGTTCAGCCTATTGTGAGTGGATGGCGTGAGATCGGGTTGGTGTGTCAGGGTGTTCGGTGTTGCCTGTTGACTAAATACATCGCCAGTGCTTGTTGGCGACTGGGTGTCGCTTTCGACTAGAATGGTCTGGGTTCCATTGAGACTGCTTGACGGCTCGGTCAAACAGTGGCCCTCGTCGTCCTTGAAATCCTCATCGAGCTCGTCCTCGTCCTCGTCGGGCTCCTCGTCTGTGGTGCTGAAGTGGGGCTCGTGGCAGTGGTCGAGGGCCAGTTGTTTGTCGCCACTCTTCTGGCACAGCTCCATCCCCTTGGAGCCGCAAATGATGAACCTCTCTGGGTCTCTGGCAAACTTGAGAAAATTCTGGGCCAATTGTTTAAAATCGGGCCTGTCCTCTGGATTGTAGAACCAGCAGGCGTACATAACCTTGTACAGCTCGGTGGACACGTGGCCCGGCTGCTGCAGACGCGCCCCCTTCTCTATGGCGAGCGGCACGTCTCTGGTCTCGTACTCGTCGAAGGGCCGCTTGCCAAAGGTGACCAACTCCCACACAGTGACCCCAAAGGCCCACACATCGCTCTTGTGGGTGAACTTGCGCTTCCGGAGACACTCGGGCGCCAGCCACTTGATGGGCAGACGGCCCTCGCCCGACTGGTACTCGCTCTGGTCGAGTTCGAGCAATTTGGCCAGCCCAAAGTCGCTTATCAAGGCCCTGCCTGGAGTCTGGAGGAGCACATTCCTCAGAGCTAAGTCTCGGTGCACCATGCGGTTCTCCTCCAGGTAGGCCATGCCTCTGGCGATCTGTTTGCCCCACTCGAGCAGATTCTTCGAGCCTATATCTGAGCGGTTCTTCTTGACATAGTCGAGGAGGCAGCCGAGCGGCATGAGCTGGGTGACCAGCATGAGCTGGCAGGGAGTCATGCAGACAGCGAGCAGGCGCACCAGATTGGGATGGTTCACGCTGGCCATGATGTAGGCCTCGTCGAGGAACTCCTTGTTCATGTTTGGCTGCCCATTGTCGCGCAACACCTTGATGGCCACGGGCCGCGGCCCGAGCTGCTCCTGGCCCTCGGGGGTCCACAAACCCTGGTAGACAGTCCCGCCAAAGCCGGAGCCCAATTGGCGGCCCTTGCGCAGTTCGGTCTCCTTAATGCTGCGCAAGGGGGCCAGATTGGGTTTCATGTGGCTCGGCGTGAGCGGCTCCACGTCCTCGATGCCGCTCAGGTGCATGGTGAGCTTGAACTTTTTGTCCTTCTCCTGCTGGAAACGGTGCACCGTCAGGCACACCATGAGAGCTCCAGAAACGATGAGGAACATGAGGAGCAGAGAACTGGAGCCCAGCGAGACGAGGAGCGAGCTCTCGATGTGGTGGTCGTGCAGGCCGGCGGGGTCCTCGCTGCAGTAGGGGTCCAGCATGTTGCTCTCGCTGATCCGGTGCGGCTTGTCCGGCGGACACTGGGCCGTGCAGTTGAAGCGCAGCTGTCTGGCCGACGAGTCTTGCTGCTGTTGTTGTTGTTGCTGCAATTGTTGCTGAAATTGCTGCTGAGACTGGCCCGAGTCGGAGCCGAGGAGGTCTCGTAGTAGATGCGGTAGACGCGGCAGCTGAGGCAGTCGGCCTCAGTGGGCCCGAAGCAGCCGTTGCACTCGGGCGAGCACTTGACGCACTGGCGCGCCTCCTCGTCCGCGTAGTAGTCGCGCGGGCAAAAGTCCTCGCACTGTTCGCCTGCCACGTACTTGGCGCACTCGCACACAGTCTTGTGCGTGCCCATCCCAATGCAGTGCTTGCACCGGTGGTGACACTTGCGGCACACTGGCCGCCCGCTCGACGACTTGGGCGCCCCCGACTCCACCTGCCAGCCGGCCAACACGTACTCCTGGTAGTACCCCTCCGGACACGCCTCCTCCGCCCTGATGCACTCCACCTCGAGGGGCTGCTGCTGCTGGGCGGCGGCGATCGCTGAGGGGCCCGCGAGGGCGGCAGAAGTCAGGGCGCCGGCGGGCCTGATCACGGCCTTGGCGCACGAGTTGCAGCCGCCCTCGCCCAGCCGGTTGGAGGGGCCCGTGCAGCCGTCGGGGCCGCAGCTCTTGTCGCACTCCTCGCAGGTGCCGTTGCGGTTGTACTTGTGGCTGGGGCACTCGGTGACGCAGTAGGGGCCGTCCTTGACGTTGCGGCACCTGTTGCAGTGGCGCGCCTCCGTGCCCGAGCAGCCCTGGCTGCACTCTGGGTGGCAGCGTTTGCAGGAGCGCGCCTGGGCGGGGTCTTCGTAGGCGAGGAAGCCAAAGAGGGACTCGGTGGAGCTGCAGTTGGCCACACAGTAGTCGTCCACCTTGTAGTTGTTGCACGAGAGACACTCGTCGGGCCCGGGGCCCCAGCAGCCGTCGCGCGCGCACTGTTCGTTGCACTGGAGGCCGTGCGCGCGGCAGCGCTGGCCGTCCGCGTTGTTCCTGATGCTCAGCTCGTCCTCGTTGCGTCTGCTCAGCTCCATCTGGCGCCAGTCGATGGTGTCGGCAAAGCAGAGCTCTGGGTTCTCCTCGATGGCGATGCGGCCCCCGCGAATCTTGCGCAACGAACGCAAATTCAACGACACCAACGAGGTGCGCGTTATGGACAGGGTGTGGAACATGTCGGTGGTTTGGCGGCCGTCAATGGTGCGCAGGTTGGTGAAGTAGGACAGATCCTTGAAGTCCGGATGCTTGGCCTTGATGTTCAGGTAGCCCGTGATCTCGCGCAGTGTCCGAAACACCTCCAGCCGGCTCGGGTGCATGGGCTTGTGTCTGACGAGAGTGCCATTATTATTATTATTATTGTTTAGATTATTTGAGTTATTATTTGCGCCGCTCGTCGAGTTCAGCGGGCCCGTCTGGTTGCCGTGGACTGGGTGCGGCTGGCGCCCAAGTGCCAAGCTCGCCAGCCCGGCGGAAGTGCCATTTAGGCCGCTGCCGGAAGTGGAGGCGCTCGCCTGCACAGTCTCGGTGAAGCCGGTGAAGGACTCGTCGAGGATTGTGATGGAGCCCTCGATGACGGTGCAGTTGATGAGCTGGTCGATGTTGCCCGAGTGGACGAGCTCCACGCCCTGGCAGTTCTTGGGACAGGGCCCCCCGCAAGGGACACACTCGCCGTTGAAGCTGCGCTTGTTTGCCGGACACGTTCGTACACAGGCGCCACTGTCGCGCAGCATGTTCTCGGGACACTCGCGCACACAGGTGGCCCCAAAGGCGTACTTGCCCTTGGGGTTGGGCTCCCACAGGAACTTGGACGGGTTGTAGCGCATCATGGAGGGACACTCTTGGATGCAGGAGCCGTCGTCGTAGAAGTTCTTACAGGCCAGGCAGTCGGTTTGATTGGAGCCCGTGCAGCCGCCCGCACAGTACGAGTGGCAGCATTCGGTGTGCGACGGTCCAAAGCAGCGGCCGTTGTTGCCGCACGCGGGCGAACAAGAGACCTTGGAGAACTTCTGGCACATTTCTGCGCCCTGGCCCCAGCAGGAGCCCTGACAGTTGGGGTCGCACAGCGGACACTCTGGTTCGGTGCCGTCGTACACGAACACCGAACGATACATGGGCCAGTTGAGGATTTCGTCCCAGTTAATTGTACGAATGTGGCACAGGTTACGATTGTTGTACGAGCCAACACTTCCAGCCAGAATCTCTCTCAAATTGGGCAATTCCAACTGTCTCAGCTGGTTCTCAATCAAAATCATGGCAAACTCCTCCGCTCTGCCCTCCTGCGAGTGTTCCTCGTTGAATCTGAACAAATCTCTGCCGCGAATAATCTGCAAATTGGGCATCCTGATCCTCTCAACATCCACATGTGCGATCAACAAGTAGCCCGTGATCTCTCTAATGGACTCGAGAAAGCTCAAATCTTTGGCCCTTTTCCCCCCCGAACCACTTGGCTCATCCTTAAGCCAAGTGATCTCAAGGTTCCCAATCACGTAGGTGCAGTTCTGGTAGCGCTCCACCAAGTTCTGGTACTGGTCGCTCTTGTTCTGCTGGATGGCCAGACTGTTCGAAGTTCCGATGCAGATTTTCTCCAACAGGCCCGTGGTCTTCCTCTGGCCACCCAGTTGGTGGTCGAACAATTGGCCACCATGGTTCAAATGGTGTTGTTGTTGTTGCAAGAGAATGTTTTGTTGCTGATAATGTGGACTAATTGGGGCCGCTTGTAATTGGCTGTGCTGTTGTTTGCTTTGCGTTGGTGAAAACTTGCTCTGCACTTGGTGGTGGTTGTAGTTGTGGGTGTGAGTGTGAGTGTGAGTGTGGCCCAAGTGGGCAACGAGTGGACTTGAGTTGCGGTGCGACGACAGGAAGCTTGAGTGCGCGTTTGTGGTGCTGTTTCCTAAAATTGCAAATTTCTTGCCGAACGGAATGAGACTGGCCGAGGAGGAGGGCGGAGGCGGCAACTGTTGCAACTGTGGCAACTGTGGCTGGCCAGGCCTCTTCTGGTGGCTTGATAACAATTTCTGTTGTTGCTCTTTTATCACAAAGGAATTCTCCTCACTGAGCAGAAGAGCGTCCCTCTGCTGCTGCTGCTCGAACTGCCGACTTGACACTTGCTCTGCTGCTGACACACTTCCAACGATCACTAACAACTGGCTCAAACTTAACAACAGATTGGCGAGGAAAACCAATTGGCAAGCCATTGCGACATTAGGGCACACACAAGCTCCTGCACTTAAACTGACACTTGTCCTCGATCTGTGGTCCTTATCTCTCGCTCGCCGGCCTCTGAGGCTAATCGGGGCCCCAAACACTTGCTGGGCCGCCATCGCTCTGCAATCAACTCTTGCCACTCGCTGCTGCTCTGGCCGGGCTGCTCAGCACAGTGCTCGCTCATTGCCGGCCGCGTTTGGAAGGAGTTACTGTTGTTGTTGTTGTTGTTGCTCCTCTCTGGCTTCTGGCTTGTTCCAAGGCGCGCGAACTGCTCTCTCTCTCGCGGCGACTTGCGAGCCCCAGTCTCTGGCACTTCTTCCTCCACACATGCCCACTGGTCTAAGGCCAGCGAGAGTGAGCCAGTGTGACTCGGGCGGTCACGAGAGATTTAGCAGGCGCGCGCCTGCGCGTCCGCCTCCGCCGCCACTGAATGGGAGGGGGAGGAGCAGTGGGAACTGTTGTGGTCCTCTCGTTGCAGGAAGGCCGCCCAGTTGGTTGCTCAATGCGGGCCGCCGCGAAAAAGGCAGATGGGCGCCTCAAGAGAAGGCGGCCCGTCTGCGGCGCGGGATTTGTGTGAGTTTTTTCGAGATTTTTTGAGATTTTTTTGAGAAAAAGGCAAAAAACTCGCCGCTTGCTGCTTGCTGGCCGCGCGGCCCACTCTGGCCGGCGGCATATGCAGTGTTGGGGGCCTGAATTAACGGCACTTTCCTCGCCCACGGGCCAAGAAGTCCGCACCGACGACAAGGGGCAGCCAGAGGAACGCACTGCCACAGACTGTCTCGGGCCAGGGACAGTGTTCACGGGCCGCAGACTGTCTCAGGCCCACCGGGCACAAACCAGAGGCACAAATGTGTCCCCGAAACGCGTTCTCACGACCACTGCAACCACGCCAGCAGCCGGCCCAGTTGTGGCTCGGCCCCCGGACGATGATCCGTCGGAATGGAGCGGCGCGCGCATTGGGCCCACCAGGACGGCCTCCTCCTCTGAGCCCCCCTCTGCTTGGGCTTCTTGTGCGTCTTGTGTGCCTTGTGTGCGCGCCTCTGCTGCCCGCCTGCGCCCATTCGAGCGCCGCGAAAAGCCCGCCCCAACCGACTGGCGACTGGAGGCGGCCGGCCGACTGGAGCCAGCCAGTCGGCCTCCAGCAGCCCACTGGCACCATCTTCTCAGCCCCCCGTCCGATTATTACTACTATTATTATCACCGCCGCTCGGCCCCCACTGCGGGCCCCTTGCCTGCTCGCCTCGGCGCTCCTTATTATCTGGCCTCCAGATCAACTGACGCGCTTGGGGGAGTCTCGGGCCCGCGGGCGGCAACAATGAGCGGCCAGATGGCGTCAACCAGGGCTGGATCCAGGCACAACAAGGGCCGGCCGCGAATACAAATGGACCTCGAAGAAGAGGCAGGGGAAAGACTAGAGGAAAGCAGAATCGCAGATTCGAAAGAAAAAGCAGCTCCAAATCGGTGCCAACCGAACCACTGCAATCGGTTTCGCTTGGCTCGTTTCGCCCTCTACTTGTTGCTTTCTCTCTCCCTCTCTCTTTCCTTCTCCTTGCTGCCCCCTCGCTTCCTTTGTCGCCCCACCAACCGCCGGGTGCACTTCTTGCCCACTCACAGACTGTCTCAACTCTCCATTTGCAAGACTCTCTGCATCCCCCAAATGGAGAGTGCACTCTCCGACACCACCAGCTCCATTGACCTCACGCTACCCTTGAACTGGCCGCTTTTTGCTCCCTCTTTAGCCTCCTTTTGTTCAGGCAATCACATCAGTGCTCACACATCATTGTTGTTCCCTTTCTCAAGATGCTCCCCATCTGACATATTTATTTATTTATGCAAAGAGAGAACAACTGGCCTCATCTTGCCAACAATTCTCTAACTCCGATGCCTAAATCCTGATAACAACACTGGAATCCTGCCAATTGTTCTGAAGGCAATCTGTTCGCCTGGCCTAATTAACACGTTCAACTTGCAACTAGTCTTCTTCTCGGGCTCCAGTATGCACAATATGTTCTCCTTGAGATCGTGTTCCACTATTAGTATCACCTTGTCCTCCTTTCGAATGCGCGATCTGCGCTCCTCGTTTATGGAATTGCATAAACAGTGAGGTAATCTCTTATCATCTGGTTGCAGCGAGGCCATTTTTATCTCATAAGTCACCGATGCCGTATGGGCGTAGCGCTTGTTGTTTTCTAATGTCAACAGGAGACATTGTGATTCGTTGGGGCCGTCATCTTCAGTTATATCTTCGTCATGGAAACTTTTCTTGCCGCGGAAATTGATGTGCTTTGATTTGGGCATCTTGTCGGGATATGTTTGTGATAAATGAACGCAAAGTTTGTCATCAGAAGGCGCACAAAAAAACATTGCCAAATCGCGAGTCTGGCTGCCCACGTGCTTCGGCCCAAACACGCGCAAGAGCGCATCTTTTCCACTGACTGCCTGGATTTTTTAGTGTCTTAGTCTTGTCAGCCTCAAATTGGCTAATCTTCTTATCGGACAGTCATTAGAAATTTCCTGTTACAATGTGCATCTCACAACTGACCAGGCCTGTCTTGGCAGCTCGGGCCAAATCTTTACTCGGTCTTTACAGACTGTTGCCAAGATGTGCATCGGGTCTAGCACCCCAAGCTGAGCTACCCCCTCTCGAGAGGCTGAGGAATATTGGAATCTCTGCTCATATAGATAGTGGAAAAACAACACTCACGGAGAGATTACTCTACTATACAGGAGTGATTGAAGAAATGCACGAAGTTAGAGGCAAAGATCAAGTGGGCGCCACGATGGATTCCATGGAACTAGAACGTCAGCGTGGAATAACAATCCAGTCTGCAGCAACTCATGTGACTTGGAAGAAACACTTCATCAACATCATTGACACACCAGGTCATGTGGATTTCACTGTCGAGGTCGAGAGAGCCCTCCGAGTTCTTGACGGAGCAGTTCTGGTCCTTTGCAGTGTTGGGGGCGTTCAATCGCAAACAATGACAGTGACTAGACAAATGCGACGATACAAAGTACCTTGTATAGCTTTTATCAACAAATTGGACAGACAGAGTGCAAATCCTCAGCGTGTCTTGGAACAGCTGAGATCTAAATTGAATTTTGAGACCGCCATGCTGCAAGTACCCATAGGTTTAGAATCCAAACTGTCAGGTGTTATTGATCTCATTAACATGCAGAGCTTATATTTCGATGGTCAAAATGGTGAACGTGTTAGAGTAGAAAAGGATATCCCCAAGGATTACGTGAAGCTAGCCGAGGATAAACGAACTGAACTCATAGAGACCCTATCAAATCTAGACGAAGAATTGGAGCAATTATTCCTGGAGGACAAAACTCCCTCTATCGAGCAGATCCAAAATGCAATCAGAAGAACAACATTGTCGAGAAAATTCGTGCCTGTCATGTTGGGATCCGCGCTCAAGAACAAAGGTGTCCAGCCGTTACTCGACGGAGTCATTAGTTACCTGCCCAATCCATCGGAGGTTGTGAATTATGCCATTGACGAATCCGAACGCCAACCCGAACAAGCGTACCAGAATAACCAGGATACACTTTCACCAGATGGAGCGAAGAAATTGGAAGCAACAGCTAAGTTAAGGAAAGGTACCCGTAAGCAAGAAGTCAGTCAACTATCATCAATGTTGACTAAATCTCTTGCAAAGAAATCGGCATCTAGCACAGAGCAAGACCTATCGAAGGTTGTCTGTGATCCAGAGAGAAGTGACAAGAATCCGCTTATAGCCTTAGCCTTTAAGCTTGAGTCTGGAAGATTTGGTCAGCTTACATACATTCGCGTTTATCAAGGTTGCTTGAAAAGGGGCGACGCTGTCTACAACACTCGTACTGGTAGGCGTACAAAGGTGGGTCGACTGGTTAGAATGCACGCTAATGAGATGGAAGATATTGAGTACGCCTACGCAGGTGACATATGTGCTCTATTTGGTATCGATTGTGCAAGCGGAGATTCATTCGTCACTGATCCTGATTTGAAACTGTCGATGGAATCGATTTACGTCCCCGATCCTGTGATAACTATGTCGATAAAAGTGAAAGACTCCAAATCGGCCGACAACTTCACCAAGGCAATACGCCGATTCACTCGGGAAGATCCTACACTACGATACGAGTACGATGTCGAGTCCAAGGAGAGCATTATATCCGGAATGGGCGAGCTCCATCTGGAGATTTACGCCCAACGCATGGAGCGTGAATACAATTGTCCCGTTGAGCTGGGCAAACCAAAGGTTGCCTTCACTGAGTGTCTGAGTAAACCCTGCACATTCGACTATCTGCACAAGCGACAAAGTGGAGGCGCTGGACAGTATGGTCGCGTTGTTGGTCTTGTTGAGCCCCTGCCGGCTAGTGCTAATACGATCATTGCGTTCAGCGATGAAACAAGTGGGCCGGATGTGCCGAAACATTTCGTCCCATTCATCGAACGCGGCTTTAGGAAAATGTGCGATAAGGGCCCATTGACTGGGCACAAGGTTTCCGGTATAAGATTCCGCCTGCAAGGAGGTGCCAATCATGCGGTTGACTCGAATGAGATTGCCTTCACTGAGGCCGCCTATGGTGCAATGAGACAGGTGTTCGAACACGGCCAATGGACCATACTGGAGCCGATAATGAAGGCGGAAGTTAGTGTGCCGGCCGAGTTTATGGGCGATATAATGGCTCTACTGACGCGCAAAGCTGCACTCATAACAGGCACCGATGAACAGGATGGTTGGTCCATTTTGACCGCCGAAGTTCCCCTGAACGAAATGTTTGGCTTCTCTTCTGAGCTGCGCTCCAGAACTCAGGGAAAGGGTGAATACACGATGGAATATTCACGATACTCTGTTGCTCGGCCAGAGATCGAGAGCCAACTCAAGCGGGAGAGCCAGCAAGCTGAGGAGGCTTCACAGCAGGATTCTGGAAAGGGGAAGGCTAAATCCAAACGTTGAATGGGGGCGGCTACTGGGTGTGTGTGTGTGAAATTTATTACGATACGTTTGTTTGTATACATTAGTTGTTTATTCCCCTCAATGATTAGCAGGCAGGTGTTCTCATTATTTGGACCCTCAATCGGCTTTAACGTTGGGACGATGTGAATAAAAAAAGTCTTGCTCATCTCCATAATTTGGACTTTATTTTTCGCTTCCCCCTTGTTGATGTAAGAACGGCGGCGCCGACAATCTTCTGAGTACAATCCAATTTCTTCCATCTCAATCCGAGCCATTTTCGTCCAACTGATCTAGGCCGCCTTCATCCGAGTCCTGATCCTCATCATTTGCAATCTCCCACTCGACCAGCAACTTAGCTGCGGCCTGCAACGCCGCCGCGAATCCCTATTTCTTACTTCTGGTCGATCGGGCCCCACTGGGACTGCTTGAGGCGCGAGACGAGGCCACTGAATAGTTGGAGTTAGCCGACGAGGGAGCCATTGAGCTGCCAACCCTTGAGGGGGACATGCTCGAGCCGCCACTAACTGCCGATTGAATGTTTGATCCAGCCGCCGATGCAGCCGCCGCCGAGTGCATTGAGGACATTGCTGAGGCATTGGAAATGGGACTACTTCCGGCAATGCTGACTGATGAAACCTGTGCCCCCGATATGTTAGATTGGCCAGCCTTTGAGGGGGCGGCGCTCGAGTGGATGTTGCTCTGTAAGTTGCTTCGGTTGCTCATCAGGGCACTGCCGCCGCTCACCGCACTAAGGGTGCTATTTGCAATTCCTGATGGTCGTGCTGGACCTCCGGGGCGACTCTGTGTCGAGACGGCCGAGTCGAGCGTCGACTGGGGACCCGCCACCGAGGAGGCGCCGCCTCGCGACACTGCACTGGACAGGGTCGATTGTATGGTGCTGGCGCCCGTTTTGCTCAGCATCGAGAGCACCGAGGTGCCACCTGCGCCAGGGGCCCGACTGTTACCCACCGACGAGTCCAACGTTGAGCCAAACTTGGAATCCTGCCGACTTCCCATGTTGGTGCTGCTTAGTCGGCTTCCAATTGATGAGCCGCCCACCTTGCTGGCGGCGCGCACTCCCGAAACATTGCTACTCCTCGACAAGGCCGAGCCCACTCCACTTCGAACCCTATCCTCGCCTGGGCCGGCCAAAATTTCAGACGTTTGCGATTGATAGCCGGCCAACGATTCGTTGCCCTTCGCCCCTTCCGGTTGGGCTATTTTCGACGCCTGAGCCGCTGGCTCGGCACTAACCTGGCTTTCGGTGGGCGGCTGGCTGTCTGTTCCTCCCGCCTCGCTCGGCATCTGAGATTCTGTCTTGCGCTTGTGGCCGGCGCAACCGAGGATCAAAAAAGAGATGCATACTGTAATGAAGACAACTGATAGGATAAGCTCAAACATAATTCACTAACACCAGAGCAGCTCAATCTTTTTCCTGGACACAGTTTTATAACTTCTGATTTGGGTTCGAATAGAGTAGAGTAGCATAAATTTACAAGATAATTGGCTAAACATTCATCAGTTCTCTTCTGCTCCAATAGAATGCAAACAATGAGTTGTAGTTTTTTTTTCCATTTTTTGTGGCTCGCAAAATCAAAAAGAGGCAGACGACCGACACTCAAACATCTCTTGACCCTATGGCTCTGTGCACAAGGCAAATCTTTGACAAAGTTTAACAATGTTTAATCAAGTTTAATCATTTTTAATATCCTTTTTTCGAGGTACCTCAGGGTGCAAGTTTAGGACTATAAGAGTGTCTTGACTTGACTAGTGCCAGATCAATGCGAAACTGCGACAAACTCCATTTCCAATGGCCAACTGCCAACTTGATCAGCCAGCCGAACAATGATCCAACGCAAGACCAGAATAATGTAATGGACCAGAATTGCAACGAACTGGCCGAAGCTGCGATTGCATTTATAACCTCTAGTCAGCATAGTGATATACATCCAACAGATGTGCCACAGTACCAGGAGAACCAGCCGAAATTCTTCTATAACCTACCACCAACTCCACCATCACCTGGAGAAACTGGGGTTGCAACAGTTGCCACGGCAGATCATTGCAACCCTTTGACCACAACTACTACCACAACACTAGTCGATAGCAGCAACGTGTATTCCTATGAAAACAATCAACCAAGAGCGATAAACTATCACAACTATGCCCCGATCTATCATGAATCCGCGACTATCGCGCCCAATCCCGTAAATCCTAACCAGTACATACACTACCTAGACCCAAATCCACATCAAACGTACTGCCTAGCACAGGAGGATCATTATTGCGCTCATCCTTCTGTTCCTTTCAACAAACCACCATTTAAAACTCACAGATATGCAAACAAGCCAGGACACAACGAGAAAGAGAGGCGTCGAAGGTCTAGAATCGCAATAAGCTGCAATATACTCAGGACCCTCATACCGGGACTGACAGAGAAAACTGACAAGGCTACCGTGTTCGAGCACGCTGTAAAGTATGTCCAACATCTTCATTCCTGCCCGAAAGTGATAAAATGTAACTGTGATATGGAGACCGTGAAAGAAATTTATGATTGACTGAGATCGGATAGTCCAAAGGATCAGGGAACTTCGTCTTCATCGTCATCCTCGTCCTCTTCAGGAATTGCACCCTCCTTGAGAGTCAAATTGGACATGTTGGAAGACAGGATAGTTTGACGAGCAGATTCTTTCAACTGAGTTCGCTCCTTTAAGTAAATGTCGATATATTCTTGGCGAGCTTGATCTACAGCTAACAAAAACTCGTTCATACCCATACCAGTCGTGGAGGACACGCCAACGGCCTTCAAGTCTGAGTAAAATTCATCTAGTGCCAAAGCTAGAGATCTGTTGAGATTCGTTATGAAACCTTGCTCTGCCTCGAGTGAATCTAAATACTTTTCAAAATCTGTCATCCAATCTCTAATAAACTGTTCACTTTGAAGATCAATCTTATTGAGCACTAGCACCAAGGGTAGTTTTGTTTTGTACAAAATTGAGCATGCATATAGCATATTGGACATGAAGGTGGCTGGATTTTTGTTTCTCACTGTGTCCATCACATATACAACCGCTGTAGGCATCTGTGAAGCAAGAGATTCAGTGATGATCATACCAGAAGCGGACCAATTGAATACTTCAATCTGACCTGGCGTATCGAAGACGAAGTGTTTGTGTGAATTTTTTTTCTGCTCTACAAGTGTCACCAATTGATCAAATTTAGTTGTGAATAGATTTAAAGACGTTATTATGGCACCATTAGGTCCGAGTTCGTACTCTTTCATCACTCGTTTGTAATTTATGGTATCTCGGATATCGATTGTGGCCGGGTAAGGCATATCTTGACAGGCGGGATCGAGATTAATCAAGTATCCTGGTGTTTCATTCTCATATAATTGTTCTGCTAGTTTCTGTACGAATGTAGTTTTCCCTGATCCGGCCATCCCTAGAACAATAAGACAAATTGATTCATTTTTGGAGGAGTCGCCTTCGACTGAGGTCGCCGAGCCTGCCTTGGGATGACGATCGCCTTCATCGGAGGCGGACAAGGAAGGTCCAGCAGTAGCATCGTTGGGAGTGTCAGTATCCATGGATGGAGCATCCATCTCGAAAAGGATGGTAGTTCCGGAGCGAAGTGATATAATGGTCCAACAAGTTTGGATTGCCGGAGACAGATTTCGGGACTTGCACGCAGGGCACGTGGCGCGAAGCTAGCAGCTCCATGTGGGTTGGTCATGGTTTCAAAAACAAATCAAAACCCTAGAGGTTAGATTATACTTGGAAATGTTGAACCCATTGAGAAGGAGAAGGATAAAAATCTCCTTGAGAGATAGGTACAACAACTACATGAATGAGCACATGAATGCGGAGAGGGCTGTAAGGATAACAACCGGACTCAGTGCTGTTTATTTCTTCACTGTGACTACGGTTCTCGCTTCCCTCTTATATCCCATATTGGAACAATACAAAGGAGCTAGAGTAGGGGGAGGAAAACCTCAAGACGAAGCAGAAATAGTGAAACAGGTTGGGAGCAATGTAGGAAACCAATTCAAAGAAAAACCTAATCAATAGCGACCTCGATAGTCATATGGGAAAGTTTCAGGAAGTCATCGCAACTAAGGATATTCAAAGCCGATGGGATGAACTTTTTACAAATCTAATAAAATTAGAGAAATTTATGTAGATTAAGATTTGAGTATTGCTGCGGGACACGGGTAGTTTCGAGATATGATACGGCCTAGGGGCTAACTCTATGTACAGTGTCTGAGATTATGGTCCGAAGGGAATTTGGACAAACTTTGCAAGTTTAATAAGTTAGAGGAAGGAAGAAGAAGAGGACGTTGAAAGGGGGTCATAATTACGGGAGCCAATCAATTTTCAAATTTGTTGACCCTTTATAGTTCCTGTAGTTGCTGTATGGTCTCAAGCCTTGCCACATGCACCCTCTGTTGTCGATTTAGCATGATGAAAAACTTGATCAGTCTTCTTAGTCCGTACAGGTAGTTGTCATCTTTGTTTAACGATTCACTGGTTCGAATTGATGTCGTGCTGCCACTCCGACTTGGTCCCTCGGGCAGATCGTGTGAATGAAAGACGTGAGCGAAATCTATCATGTTCACTCTGACACTCTTAGCCAACCTTTCGCAAACGATGGCCGACGAATCATTGTTATTGCATAATGCAGCGTCATACACAAATAGTATCGATGATGAATAAAATCTTATTTGATTATTGTTCATCGTTTCAAACCATTCAAGTATGTACTCTAAGATATCGAGCATCCTAGAGATGACGGCGCATTTTCTATCACATGTTTGTAATGGATCGAAAAAACTCTCGATGGCTTCGAAGACCTGCTCCTGGGAGCCTAGTGTCTTTCCGAATTCTTTATCCTTATTTACATAACCGTTCTTCATTCCAAGAATGCGGAAGCCGAAATCACGCAACCGTGGGTACTTGTAAGTTTGCTCATGGATTTTCTGTTCATTTGCCATGGGGTCATAGGTGATGCGACCCATTTTGATATCAAGTATGCAAGACATACGACAATGAGCGTGTAGGTCTTCCATACATATGAAGTTCACTTGATCATAATTCAATGAGCATTGATCTTTGGCACGCCTATCTATTCCATAACATGGACACCAGGTATTCTCCGAATAAATTGCTTCGTAAAATCTATCCTTTTTCTCAGGATCATGGTCAAAATCTTCACCCTCTGTTATTAAATGCTTAACATGCACATAAGTGGCTAGGAATCTGAAGAGAGTTTTGAATGTATGTGGATCGATTCGGCAATCACATGACTTATCTGGATGTATCAACAAGGGGAAATCTTTATAATAGAGATTGTTGTTGGGGTTATCTTTGAGATAATTCACTAATTGGTAGAAGAGGTGCTCCCTCCGACTACGTAAACATCTTGGATTGATAGGCTTCAAACAATGAGATGGATCACTGGTGAGAATGCCTCCATGTCCCGCAACTATCTCAGCAGTTCTGGTTTCTAATAATTGGGTGAAATTGATTGTAACAGCTGGGATGAAGTTAGCAACGCAAAATTTGGTATAGTTAAATTCTTCGATTGGCTTCTCTTGGTTTTGCTTTTCCTGATCTGTCATCTTGTTTATTGAAAGGGATTTGAATTGCTGGCCTCTTACCATGCCTCTTGTTGAGTAATCCTAGGATCATTTCCGGATCAAAACAGACCTCCGTCCACCTGTTCCGTTACTGCTTCAAATGTTGCACTGCACTGATATCTCTTGAATGGTTTCGGAATCCAGGCTCGAGATCGGATGAGGACCTGATGGTTGGATCGTTGGAATATCACGTATTCGTAAAACGTAGTTGTGCAATATATCCATGGACCTTGATATCTTACAGATGGATCTGGCGGTACATTCTATCGTGGGGATTGCGGTCTTCTAGGCACGCGCCAAGCTCTTTTGAGCGGTGCCCTTCGGGAAGATCCCGAATCACGCAGGGAGGTGCGACGGACCGCCGCTGCGGGTAGAGTTGAAGAGTACAGGCAAACCCGATCTGCGGTAGGAATACCTCTGAGGGGTGCGGGCGAAGCATTGCACGCGTGTTGTGGAAAAATAGCGATGGGCCGGCTGCCACTACAGTATACTGGATGCATGCTGGTTTTTGTGCAGCCTCCACATGAAGGCACCTTGCACGCCGTTTGCGGAATCCTGATTCACGCTCGACTTTCACTAATACCCGCGTGGTCTCAACCCCGACAATCTATCTCACACTCTGGCATCATTCTTATTTCATTATTAGATCATTGAAAAACTCTAATCTCATACCAAGCGGTACAAGAATTCATCTAGAGTGTTTGTACTCAGACGTAAATTAGTGTTAGTGCTAGTTGATATCCTGTAGTATAAGTTCGTTATATTTCTCAACCGACTCAAAATGGCAGATGTTAAAGAAAAAGTGAGCCCAAAGAAGATCCCAATCGATGATTGGGTGAAGGCAGTGAAAAAAATTCAACCAGCAGGAATGAAGCCCGAGGAGAAGAAGCTCTTTGACATGGTTAGGGCTCACCAGAACATTCCTAAAACAGCACCAAAGTTCACTAATTTCTGTATCCACAATCTTAAAGTCAAAGACGAAAAGTTGATCCATAAGATCTGGGGTCAAATATCGCAGGCACTGGGCGAGCAGAGAGCTGCCTCTGGCTCCGTGGGAACACCTAAGGAAACAAAGGAAGTTAAGAAGGTTAAGTTTGAGAAGAAGTTGAAGACTAAGGCCGGCGAGGAGAAAGGTGGTGACCCGAAGAAGCAGACGAACGGTAAATCACCAGAGAAGAAAGAGAATCCCAACGCGGCTAATAAGAAAGGGGCTGAGGCAAAGAAAGGAGTTGAGAATGCTAAGAAGGACGACGCTGTCGAGACGAAGAAGGATCTTGCTAACAAAAACGATGTTGCTAAAAAGAATGATGTTGCCATGAAGAACGAGCCCAAGAAGAACGGTCCTCCCCAGAAGAAGGGGGCGGCTGCCGAGGCGAAGAAGAATGGCAAAGAACAACAACAAAAGCCAAAGCCGCAACAGCAGCAGAAGCAGCAACCGCAGGCAGGAAAGAAGGACCCCAACAACAAAAACCTAAAGAAGAAGGATGAGAGTGATGATGATGATGATCTCGACGAGGATGTTGAGATGGATTCTGATGTCATGAGCGGCGACTCGGACGACATGAGCGATCTCGAGGACGAGGACGAAGAGTTGAGCTTTGACGACGACGAAATGGACTCCGACGACGACGATGACCTCGACCTGGACGACGATGACGACGACGACGAAGATGATGATGACGACGAGGACGACGACGATGAGGACGACAGTGGCGATAACTCGGGCCCGCCGGTCAAGGGAAAGGGCAACGCGGGCAAGATGGGCAACGTGGGCAAGAAGGGCAAGATGGAGCAGGCCAAGACTAAGAAGATATACAAGAAGACGCCGAAGAAGGTGAAGAAGTAGGCATGCTAAGTGGATGATGAAATAAATGTAAAAACTCAATTTCGTCTGCGTATCTCGAATAAATTAAGCATCTACGAATGGAGACTATGAGTGAGGTTTCCCAAATTCAATTCGATCAAAATGATAAATAATCCTCGAGTTCAGTCTGTCTCTGAGGGACTGGGATTGGACCAACTTGGTCCGAGCAGCCCCAGATCTTGCGGTTGGAGCTCTATGCGCATGCCCGGCGGGCGCCCATTGAGTGTGGCGCGCGCGAGAGACTAGGATGAATCTATATTGAGGGCGCGAGTCAAGTTGCGCAGAGAGTCTCGCTTTCGGGCCTGGAGCGTGTTTGGCGCCGTCCAGAGGTCGTGGTTGTGGCATCATGATCGCATGATGATCTTCTGCTGATGAGCCAGAGACTTGGGACGATGACTAGTGGCGCTTTGGCGAGGGAGGAGGCGCAGCAGTGGATAGTTTTGACATCTTTTCTGTTCATTATTTGCAAACTACAATTATTTGCTACAAGAATTGCGCCCCTGAAAGGCTAGAGACTGTGTGTGGAAGTGGGCCGGCCGAGCACACTGAGAGCCATTCTTGTGTGTCGATCTGTGTGGAGTTGAGTTGGGCGAGCATGGTGGTGAGTGTTGATTCTGTTGGATTAGGTTGAGAGTTAGGAGGCTGGAATTTGAGCTGGAATTTGGACTGCGATTGGACGCGTTTGGGAATAGGTAAACAGAGAAGAGAGAAAGAAGACCAAGCCGGCAAGTGTGGATGCGTGTTGTTGTTGTTGTTGTTTGGCGCGCCGAGGAAGAAGTTGTTGAACAATTGTTGCGCCGCCCAGACTGAGCGCCGGCCGAGGAGGAGGAGGAGCAGCAGAGGTTAGGAGCAGGGTTGCTTGTTGGTTGAGGTGGTGAAAATGTACAAACTGGAGCGGCTCGAGCAACAGTCGCCCTCACTCCAACAGGGCCAGTGTGCGGCCGGCGGCAGTGGCGCGTGTCTGCGCCCGGAGGTGCTGCACCACCGGGCCCACCGGGCGGAGAGTTGCGCGCCGGAAGCAGACGAGAGCCCAAGTGGTGGGCCGGCGCCCAAGCCGGAAGTGGAGGGTGTGCAAATTGGCCATGAAGAGTGTGGCGAGGTGGCGGCAGGCGAGCTCGGCGAGCTTGGCGAGCGGCAGGAGGAAGGCAAGCCGACGAGGTACTATGTGTTCGACTCGAGTCTGGCGAACGAGGCGGCGCAGGCAGTGCGCGCGGGCAGCTTCGAGTCCATCATCCAGTACCACATGTTTCGGTCGGCGCAGCGCGAGCACGAGTTGCAGCACCGCTTGGAGCACCAGTTGCAGCACCAGGCGCACCAGCAGCAGCAGCAAGCAGCAGTCCTCAGTGCGCGCACACAGCCCAGCCCCAAGCAGCAAAGGCGCCCCGCCGCCCACAACCCGCCGCACACAGTCTCGTCCAGCGGGCACGCCCTCCAGCCGGGCCGCACCAAGAGGCGCCCGACCGCCAAGACGCGCGCCTCGCCGGCCGGCCAGCGAGCGAGGCCCCCAGGCAGACAGCAAGCTCAAGCGAAAAGCCACCGTCCCCGAGTGGGCGCCGGAAACCCCTTTGGCCAGCAGGCGGGCAAGGGCGGCGGCCCCTTCGCCTCGTCGTCCTGCTCCTCGTCGTCGTCGTCGTCGGCCTCGTCGTGCTCGTCGAGCTCGTCGTCGTGCGCCTCGTCGTCGGGCTCGTCGTCGCGCTCGCTCTCCTCGTCGCCGGCCACCTCAGGCCCGCTGGGCAGCCAGCAGCAGAAGCCGCCCTTCTCCTACATTGCGCTCATCGCGCTCGCTATCCAATCCACTCGCGACAAGAAGATCACTCTCAGTGGAATCTACGACTTTATCACCAAGAAATTTCCCTACTTCCGCGAACAAAAGCAAGGCTGGCAAAACTCAATTAGACACAATCTATCGTTGAACGAGTGTTTCATAAAAATCGCCCGCGACGACAAGGGCAAGTCGGGCAAAGGTAAGCTTGAATGCAAAGGACGCATTGCCAGCGAGTGTGTTTCCCAGTGTTTTGCAGTGCTGCTTTGCCATAGCAGAGCTATGCTGCGGGCGAGGCTGCTTTGCCGCAGACTGCGAGCGGCAGTGCGACGTGTGGGAGCACGCCAATGGGAACAAGTGTGCACCGTCCGCCAAAAGTAGGGTGATAAATTTCTGTGCAAGGCGGCGCACAAATGTAACCATATTTACGACGCGAGCCGTGCAAACAAGTGCCCCAAGCAGCAGCGCCGCACACAAGCAGCGGGCCGCCGATGGAGCCCTTGCTCAAAGCGGCATGACCGGCCAGCTGCAGTCTCACGCCACTCGGCCCCTCGCCCAATTGGCTGCACTCCAAATGATCCATTTCATTCGCACACATTCGCAGGCCCACTTGATGCGAGGGCGCCAGGCAACCCTTTCGTTTCCATTGTTGATGTTTCTCTCTCTCTCTCTCTCGCTCAGGCTAACAAACAATGAAACCATCCGACGCACAAACTCTTCTACCCTTCAATCCATAATTACCTCGTGCTCATCGTGCCCCACCCGCAGGCGCCTACTGGACTCTGGAGCCGAGCAGTTTGGACATGTTCGACAACGGCAGCTTCTTGAGGAGGCGGCGCCGATTCAAAAAGAAGGAGCTGCCCCTGAATGGGACCACCAAGCTGACCGACGCCCTGAAAACGATTGAAAAGTACGCCTGTCCCAGTGGTGCGGCCAGTGCCGAGTCGGGCTCCTTGCACGAGCAGCAAACGGAGCAGGAGAGCTCTCAGGCGGCCGAAGACCAGCTCGCCACAGACGCCCAGCCGAGCGGGCCACTCCCCGACACCAGTGAACTCTTTCCCGCCGCCACGCCCCCCTCGCTGGGCGGCGGGCGCGCGCCGGCGGACTCCGTGGGGCCCAGGGAGGCATCGGCGGAGAAGGCCGCCCTCGCGGAGCCAGACTACCAGCAGCCCGTCGGCCAGCTCGGCCCCACCGCCTACCCTATAGAGCGGGCGGAGGCGGGTCCCGCGGTTGCCTCGGTTCCCGCGGGCCGAGCGGGGCCCGAGGGCGTGGCCAGCAACGCAGTGCAATACGGGGGCGCGGCCGTGGCAGCGAACTTTGCGCACATGGACGCGCCCGAGCTCACGCCCACCAGCACGAGCGGGCCCGCGGGGGCGGCGGGCGGCGAGGGGCCGCTCGCCATGGGCCCCCTGGCCAGCTCCATGGTGCGCCAGCAACAGCAGGCCGGCGCCCTCCTCGGCTTCGGGCTGTACGAGCGCGTGGGCGGGTCGCCGTGCGGCCAGCTGCACGCGGCGGACGCGCTCCCGCCCGGCCACGCCCACGCTCAAGTTCTGGTCCCGCAGGCCCGCGGGCCGCCGCAGCTGCACGCGCAACTGGCCCAGCAGCAGCAGCAGCGCCTGTTGCAGGCGGCGGGCCACAGCTCGTCGCAGCTCGGCGGTGGGGGCCCCAGTCTGCGGCCTCTGCAGACAGACTACAGGCCCGAGTTGGAGCACCAACTGCAGCACCACCTCCAGCAGAATCACCACAATCAGCACCACTTGCTCAGCCACGCGCCGCCCATCGACTACCTGCCTGCGTCTGGAGGGTTCCAGCACGCGATGGAGGCCAGCTCGATGCTGGTGGGCCAGCTGGAGTGCAAACAACAGGCCCTCTACTACCACTGAGTTGTGAGGCGCGCGTGTGGTCGCGCCACACACACTCCTCCGCTCGGCCGGGCTCAATGTCAACTGGCAACGCTCAATGGGGGCAAAAGGGGGAGAGAGGAATCGGGCCTGAAAGGGAGGCCGCCCAGTGGCCAGCTACTACGTGGCGTGCAATATCAGACAGACAGACAGATGCAGATGCAGATGCAGATGCAGAGATTTAAAAAGAGACAAGGAGGAGCAAGATTAGTAAAATTAAATGAAACCCAAGCGGCTGCACACTGTCCATGCGAGTCCTTTTTGAGTGTCTCTGATGAATTACCCGAGCAATTGATTGCGGCCCGTCGGCCAGATGAGCCCAGTTGCACATGTTTGCCGCATCCAAAGCAGTGTTCCACCAGCCAACCAGCACCAGCGGCCAAAGAACAACAAGGCTTTGTGGGGCTCGTTTTTTGCTTTGCATAGGAGGGAGAAAGAGCGAGCCAGTTTGAGCGAGCAGTGAGCAGTGAGCAGTCGACTGAGTGAGGGAGAAATTAATGGCCAATGGAGAGAGAGAGAGTCATTAATTGCAATTGCTTGCTCCGATTCGGGCCCGCCGGAGCCCAGTTGCTCGAGCTCGGCGTCTTGGCCCCCGTGGCTCGAGGGCAGAGGCAGGGCGGCCACAATGGCACACTGGCCCTCGGCAGCCGCACTTCGAGGGGCCACTCTGCTCCCTTTTGGGACTGGCGGCCCTTTTGGCTCGCGTGCTGGCCGCTCGGGCGCATGACAAATGAGCACAGTGCAAGTGCGGCCGCAGAACTGCACTCGCAATGCACTCGCAATGCACTGCACTGCGCGGCACTGCAACGCACTGCACTGCGCGCCATGCAAATGCACTGTGCTGTGGGCCGACCCTAAGGAGCGGCCCTAAGCGGCGGCCCAGCAGCGCCCTTGCGCAACATTAACAAGCAGTATGTGTGAAGCTTTCAATTAGTGTCGCTGGCGTGCAACATGACGGCCGCCTGTCCAAACGTCAGCGAGTCACTGTGGCGCCCGGCCGGCTTGGCGCGCGCCATTTGCCAGCACTTTGGCCCCAAACTGCGCCCCCAAACTGGCAGCTTGGAGCTTGGGGCGAGCCAAAAAAGCGAGCTCCATACCAGCGCAATCTCGCCAGCAACTCCCCTCGGCGCCCGCTCGCAGCAGACGCCAGTTTGCGCTTGCCGAGCGGCAAACTGGAAGCCGCAAACCGCAATCTGCCAGCCCCAGTCTGCACGAGGCGCGCCGATGTGTCGCTTTTTGCCGCCGCGTCGGCGCTCGAGGCAGCAGTTTTCAATCAAGCAAATAAGTGGATAATTTCCTCCCGCAGACTCCCCTCCCCTCAGCCTTTCCCACTGGCAACTCAAAACTCGCCCCCATCCTTCTCCTCGCCGCCGCTCTCACACTGCCAGACTGGCTGCCTGCTCGCCGAGCCGTCTCGAGGGCGCCCACTCGGCCGGCTTGGCAGGCTCGAGAGGAGAAGCCGCGCGGGCCCGAAATTGGCTCGCCGCCACACTGACATTTGGCCTCTCAAAGCGGCAGACTGAACGCGACCAATAGGCCGTCTCCTCATGCTCAGATCGCCCGCTGCTGTGCGCGCGTTTCCTGGCAACTCTTTCGCACGCGCCCCGGGCCAAGCGGGCCGCGCACGCCCACTGCTTAGGCGCGGCGCGCACGCCCGCCGCCCGCGCGCCTATAGGCCTCGCAGGCGCCCACTGCAGTCTTCCCGAGGGCCACACAGCTCGCCCTGGGCGCCACTCTGGCCGCTTCTCATGCGGGCCACGTCCGCCCCACGCAGACACTCCTCGGCGGCAACCACAACAACAACAACAACAATGCGCCCAACTACAAAGCAACGCGCTCCACGGGCACTTGTGCACAGCACTCGCTGCTATTTGCATGCCCTTGGCGTCGTCGTGGCGTCGTCGTGGCGCCCTCGTGGCGTCGTGGCAGGCCCGCAGGCGAGCGCTCGGGGGTGGCCGCGCGAATATCAAGTGTAATTGAAACTAATGGCTCGCGTCGGCGGCCCAAATGTCGCTCTGTTTCTCTTTGGCTCGCCGGCGAATGGCGAACGGCAACTGAGGACTGAGGACTGGCAGCGGGCGGTTAAAGGCGGCCAGTTGCCGCTCGCCAACAGTCACTGTGTCTGGGGGCGCCCGGCGGCCGAAGGCAGACAGTCGATTATGCCTCTTTAGGGCATCCAAGATGCAACCCGATGTGTGTCTTGGCTGCTGCTGCTGAAGAGACGAGCTGCGGGCGGGCCGTTGTGGCGCTCGAGTTGCCAGCGAGTTGCCGGCGAGTTGCCAGCCAGTTGGCCGCTCGAAGCCAGTCTGGCCGGCCAGAAATCAAAGGGCCAACAATTAATGAGAGATTAAGTTTCGTCTTTGGCCGAAGAGCCACAATGCACTGGAAGCAAAAGCGGCCACAATGCACAAGCCAATGGGCGGCCTGCGCTTTGATGCGCGTCTCTGCGGCGGACTGTCTGCGGCAGACAGTCTGCGGCCGCTCTGCACTGTGCGCTGTGCACTGTGCATTGCCTGCAGCCGATTTCGCTCAATTGTCTGCCTTGCTCCAACGGCCATTCCTCTCCGGCTTTGGCGCGCCCGAAACACAATCACACATTTTGACATTCTCAAGACAACTTTTTAACAAATCGCGCCGCCTTTTCAACCGCCGCCCCAATTCTCTCAACTCAATTCCCACTTTGGTCCCACTCAATCGCGCGACCAGCCGCCAGAAACGGCCCATCGGACTGCACTGGCCAAGCGGCTCCAATGGACTGCCATAAATTATCTGCTTGCCCCAGTCTCTGTCTCTCGCTCGCCAGTCGATCACTTGCGCAATCCAGTGTTTGTTTAAGCGCCGCCTCGCCGCGGGTGCCCCAGTCCATCGCGCAGTTGCAACAATGAGCAAATCTTGACTCGCCCTAATCGCTGGCCGGCCGCACAGCAGCTAGCCGGCCGGCCAGCTAAGCAGCAAGCCCCAGTCTATAGGAGCGCCGCCCGCTCGCCGCCCGGCCAAAGTCGCCGACGTGACGCGCATCGCAGCCGGCCAGACACACTCTCTGGGGCCGAGTGAGCGCCGGAAGTGCGCGGCCTGAATGCGGAGCAGCAGTGGGCCTTTTGGGGCCGAGAGTGTGGCGCGCCAGAGGCAGTCTGCGGCGGACGTTTGCGTGCGGCCGCCGCAGACTGGCGCCCGAAGGCCAGAGAGGAGCAGGCCGGGCAGGAGTTCGGTGCAAGTGAAGTGCGCTTTGAGGGTTGACAAATCCGTTGGAGCGGATTTGTCGCCTCTTTAGAGTGGGGCCGATGATTGCCCTTTGGTCGATTTAATTTTATTGCCGCCCGCCACTCAGAGAGTGTGCGTTTGTCGTCAAATTGTTTTGAGCCGTCGGCGCGCCGCTCAAAACAGCGCCCGCTTGACCCCGGGCCACACAGGGCGCCCCGCCCGCTGGACCGGCGGTTCTCGGACGCGCCGCAGCCAGTCTGTGGGCGCGCAATACAGGCCCGCGCGTGTGCTATAGGGCGGCCCTATTGGACGCAGAGCTGCGTGCGTGCCTCGCCCGCAGACTGTGTGCTGCGTGCGCGCTTTGTGTGCGCCCCAAAGGCCAACACACAGTCTTATTTTGCCAGAAATAAGGCCCCAAAACCAAATCCCCCTTTTGTTGCCGACGACAGGCCGCAAATTGGCCCCCGTCCAAGTGGGATCTGGCGCTGACAAATCGGCGCCTCGCCTTGTCTTGGGCGCCCTGCGACCGACACCATCAACTGGCCGCCGATCCATGTCAATGGACGTGCAGGCTGCCGCTCCTCCTCCTCTATTTTGGCCCCACCCAAGGGGACCCCAAATGGCCGCCGCAGAGCGACAAAAAAGCCACCGGCCGCGAGAAGGGCCAATCCCTGGCCCTTCTCGTCAAGTATGTAAATTAATTCAATTCGCGCCGAACTGTGGAAGTGAGGCCGCAGAACGATGAAGGGCAAAATGGTGGCAACTGGAGCGCCGAGGCTCAGCCGAGGGCGCAAAAGCAGAGCTCCCGGCGGGCCAGACAGTCTGCCGCGTTGAGACAGACTTCTGTGGCGCGCGCCAACACACGGCCAGCTCTCAATTGGAACTCTCCGACACCTCGAGACTGGCCGGCGCCAAACTGGGCCCGATTGGCAGCTCACCTGGGCTGCCAATCACGCGCGCTTGAAGAGCCGCCCGAGCAACTGGAGCCCAAAGTGAGCAGCGGGCTCCAGTTGCAGTTGCAGTTGCAGGCGCCTTGTTTCCACTCGCCTAGAGGGCCAGCCCATAGACTGTAGTCGGCCCTAATCCGCCGACTAATTTCACCACAACACCGCCGACACAAATCCCCTCCAACTGAGCTGCTTTGTGCCACTCTGCTGCTCTCAACTGCACACAACTGCTCGCGGCCCTTAGGTCCTCCAAGCCTCCTCCAAGCTTCTCTTCCTCTGATCAGTCAGATTGCTCTGATTGATCAAATTCTTCCCAATTCAATCATCTGGTAATCACACACACACACACACACACACACACACACACACTTAACTGGAACTGGAATGGACCCAACACGCTGGCCTATGAAGAAGAAAGCACGAAGCATAAAGCGCGAACCACTTGACACCGCTCGCCTGCCCCCTGCAGCTAGTCGATCGATGAATTTGAAAGCGACAACAAGCGTCGGGCAAGAAATACAAATTCTATTCCACAATCCACCAAAATCATTCAACTTTTTCTTGCATAATGTACGCTGGTGGTCCACTTGACGAATGGCGCTCCAGCTCAGTGGCAGATTTCCACTGGTCCAAATTGAAGTTTTTCAATGAATTTTCGACAACTTTTGGGCAAAAACGGGCCGAAATTGCACTTTTCCTCTCAACTTGGACACACAGGCCCACAAAGTGAATTGAAAAAGTGGACCCAAAAGCTCAATGCAGTTCAATCCAATGGCAAAGCGCACTCGAGCTTTGCCATTGCACAAGAGCCAATGAGAAACTGCGTTGAAGAAGTGCGCTGAGAAGTGGCAACGAAAAGTGCGGCCAAAAAGGCCACAATGGACAATCCAACACAAGGTCTCCTCCTTCTTCTTCCTTAGCCTTCGCCCTCTGCACCATCCAATAAACGGCCGCCCTTTGCCATTCATCAACTAATAATACCGATCGTTCAACACAATTTATTCCAACGCAATCATGCGCTCAACAAACGAGCCCCGTCACACACAGGGATCACTCGCCCGCTCGCTCGCTCACTCACTCACTCCCAACGGCTCTGTTCTTCCACTGGCGCTTTCCTTACTTATAGGCCGCCCCCGAGTTAACCTAGTTAGGCGCAGATTCTTCACACATTCTTCTCCTCTTGGATCCTTTTCCTCCTTTTCTGAATCTTGAATCTCTGCCCCTCCAGATGGTCACAGTGTTCAGCGAGGCACAGGCAAAGAGAGTCAGTTGAGATCCATTCATTCGTCCTTAGTGTCTCTCTTTCTTTGGGCTGTTGGAGCTAGTCTTCCTTAATGCACAATCCATGAGAGTGTCTAGCGGCCAGAGTCTAGGAGAAGGACTCTATCAAGTGATAGAGTTGCAGCAGATATTGCATGTGGATTGGCAGGCACGATTGACGGTCGAAGGTCTTTGGATTGAGCGAGAGCCAGGAGAGTGAATTGTAACCCTCTAGGACGTAGCGCAGCACATCGGTGGTCAAATTTGAGTCCAATTGGTGTGATTTTCGCATTCCAGAATGCAGTAGATCGTCGGAGAGTTGCACACAGGGCATATGAATGTGCAGGGCCGATTTGAGAAACACTGGACAAGAGTTCCTCAAATGGGGACTCGTCGACCAGAACCAATTGGGCATTTGGCCAATCTTTGCCGTGGACATATAGTAGCCCAATGCGAGTGGTTGTTGCAAGAGTTGAAGTGTTTCGTCAGAGCCGCCCGCTTGGTCGCCACATGAAACCGAGCCCATTTGGTTGCCGCTCGAGGACATCATTGTGTCCTGATGTGAACCGCCGGCATTAGTCTGGTTTGGCTCGTCCCAAGCGGAAAACAGATCGTCCATTCCACCCTCAACGCCCAAATCCTCCATTCCATCATCTAGAGGAAACTGATTCAATAGATCATCGTCCAAACCGGAGCCCACCAAGGGATCCTCCACATTCTCATGGGTTGCCTGTATTGAGGCCGAGGTGGGAAAGACCAGTATGTGTGTAGCTGAGGCATCCTCTGGAGTGTTCAGGGGGCATTTGTTGAACGAAGCCTGCCGGTCATCGTTGGTGAACTGGTCGGCCATGATGCGCAACTTTGAATCTGGCTCAAGGGAAACCAAACAGGCCGAAAGGATGGACACCGTCTCATTGGGTGGCAACACTGAGCATTGGTGACATCTTTCGCCCAATTGGCGGCTATAATTCAATAATGATCTCTTGCTAAGGATTGACGCCCACTCCTTCAGTTCTCCATGACCAACGCGGCCCAATTTGCCAATTATCAAGCGCCATGGATTCACCCAATCGGACATGACGGACACTATGAAATCCATCAATCTCCTAAGGGCCACCTTCTTCACCGATGCCTTAGGTCGCTTCAAACGCTCCATGATGTTTATATTGATCACCGTTGATTCGGACATTTCGCCCTTGTCGTTGGTGACACTTGCCAGCAGCCAACGCTGGTCCTCAGTTATGCAATAGGCACAAAATAGCACTGAGGACTTTTCGCGCCGATCGCCAAACATTTCGCCCAATTCGGTTTGTTTGTCCTTCATTGGGGCCAAAATGTATGGTGGTGTAAACATTTTCGACACACACAAATTGGGATTCTTCTTTCGGAAAAATTTCTCCAATGCGGCGGCTGGACCAAAGCCAGTCAACGATTTGGCCGTCATCTGATTTGTTAATATCTTCCGACAGTGACAATAGACATTCATTGATAGGGACTTCAATTGATCTATTCGTGACATTGATGTCAATGGTCTCGAATGGTTGATGATACTCTCCAAAGAGATCAGTTGCAATTGTGTTATCCTTTTCAGATTGTCCGGCAAATGATCCACCAACATGGAGTAACATTTCATCAATCCGATCAGAGCTAAGGTGCGCTGACTCTGAGTCAATGAGGGCGATGCAAAGGGGTCAACAATGTATATGACAATGCCCGGTTGTTTGCTTGCTTCGTCCTCCAAATAGACATTATCCTCCGATGCTCCATGAGTGCCTGGATTTATGAGAGGCTGCGACTTGATTACAATGCCCAAATCGCCTGCATTTTGTTGACTGTCGCCCGGCGCCGAAGGGTTGAAGTTGCTCCCACCAGAGCTCATGGGACCTCCTTGAAGTATGGACAGAGGATCAACAGAGCTTTGCTGATTTTGTTGAGATTGAGACATGCTTTGCGACTGTGACTGGCTGACCACTTGACCATGGGGTGGATTGCCCAACAGGCTCACATACGATCTATTGGAAACTTGCGACGATTGTTGCTGGTGGTGCTGCTGCTGCTGTTGTTGTTGAGATTGGAGATTATTTGATTGTTGTTGCGAGTGCTGGCTATTTGATGATTGCTGTTGGGTGGCTGGCGTTGGATTGGGCCGGCTTGAGAGGGGTTTTGTGCTGTCGTTCGAAGTTGGATGAGATTCGAATCGGTCGGATAGGGGATCGTAGGGAGGCAAACGCTCGTCTATAAAGTCAACAATCGTTTTGGCCAGGCCACTGGTCATTTGAGATGCATAACTCTCCAATTGGGCTAATATGGCACTTGTCACTGGATCTCTATCGTCGAAGCCTAATCTTGAAAACAGACCCTCTAGAATTCCATCCAAATTCTCGCTCTCTATAGTTGGCGCTATAACCAAACCATTGCCAATTGGGATATGTTTGCCTAATTTCAATGAGTCATAAACATTGCTCAATTCTTTGAAAAATGTGCTAGTGTGACTGATGACATTGTGACTGTCTGGTGCAATTGCCATATAGAACATGTTATGACCTGGTGCATAGGGCTCAAGCGAAAGTTTATCCCAAAATTTCAATGCAAATGGAGAGAGGGCTATGTGATTCTTATCGACATGGTGGCTCACCAACAATGATGGAATGGGCTGTGGCTCGCATTGATCCTCTGTGCCCCGACCGGCCGCCTGATGGAATTGTCTCCAAGTTAGAGGACCCTGACAAGGCGGTGTGGGTACCACTGGCTCACCAGTTGGCGAATCTCTGGCTGAGAATAGATGTTGCTGCTGCTGGTGAACGTAATCTTTGTAAATCTTATTCTGTTTTCCAACTGCTTGCTCAAGAAGGGGCTGAATAGATTTCAACAGATTGACCACCTCAAAATTATTGTCTGGTATTGGTGCGGTCAGAAATTGCCAATCATGCATAGGTGATGAGAATATCAATATGGCCTTGTTCAAGGTGGCCAATGCCTGTTTAGAATCATCTTGTAATAATTGCTCCAGCATTTGCAAGGCCCCTTTTGGATCATGAGTTAATGTTGGCAAAACAAGTGCTTGCAGTCCTTGGGTGAATATATTATTACGAACACTGGAGTGATCTATGGATTTACTTATCATACCTTGGCCAAACATTTTCGTAAATATTGCGCTTAGATTTGAATTGTTGTTAGGTGCAGTTTGTGATTTGACTAAAGTTCCAGAAACTCTATGATTTTGTTGGACACTTTGATCAAATAAGTTTGTCATAAGGTTTTTAACGATCTCACAAAAGTCACTAAACTTCAATGAATTTGGATTTCTATTAAACATCCTAACTTGAGTATACTTTTTTGACTCATCTAAAAATTTTTGGAATGGACTACCGGGCTTATTGATGTTTGGTTGCTGAGCATTATAGTTAACGCAGCTTGTTAAATGCCTGTTATTTCTGAACGATTCAATCATAATCACCCTAGATAGTGGTGAATTAGAGTGTATCATGGAGGAGCATTGTTGTTTGAGTTGATCTATAACAAGTAACTTTGTCTCCTCGCTAGATATTTTACTACTCAACTGACTAGATTTTTGTTCATGCTTCTCTTGATTTGTTTGCAGTTTTGATTGAGCATCATTGTTATTTGAATTTTTTGGTGATGTTGCAGTAGTTATGGTTTCATTTCTAGCAGTCTTCGATGCTTCATCAGATGTTTTGCCAAACGTTCTAGATGCGATGGTTTTCTTTTCCTCATTTATGGAAGCCTCAGTATAAGTGGACAATCTTACTTTCCTGAATAATTTATTCTGATCAACCATTTCTGTGGGGTCATATAATACGTTAGTGATTTCGAGTTCATCTTCAAGAAACAGTCCAGCTAGGTGACTGAAGTGACGGTTTGTCATGGCACTGAAACCGCAAGTACATTCATTCGTCAATTCATTCTGACTCGATAAAGAGGGGCTAGTTGCATTGTTATCCGAATTAATACCCTGTTTTGATTGTTGGTTGTGGCTTGGGTCTGGCTTCTCAATAATTGTGTCAGGTGGTGTTCCCTTGATACTCATGTTGCAGACACACAATGTACAGTTTTCGAAATTATGATCCTGATTCATACCAAGAACAGAGTCAGCCAGCATCAAATTTAACTGTATGGAGTTTATCTCATTAAGATTGTTAAATAATCGCTGGTGCGGCAGTGTAAATACCGAGGTTAAAGCATTCAATGGGGTTGAATTGGTTATTGCAGTTTGATTGTTACCGCTGGAGGGATTTATGCTAGAACTAACTGCTGGCAAGTTATTTGAAGATGGGCTAAATATGGGCAATGAGCTAGTGTTTGTTATTGGACTGTTGATAACGCTTGAGGAGAGGATACTCTTGGGAGTTGCGGGATTTAAGTTGAAACCATTCTTATTAGTTGAGTCAGCGAGTGGTGAGGGTGATGCTATACTGCTTTTAGTTTTGTCTAACAATGAATTCAAGTGCTTATTTGATCTTTGTGGGCTCATGCCAATGGAGAGGGTCTTTCTAGACATCTCATTGAATCGAGCCTGTAGCTCTTTGGTAGTCTTTTGAGGAGAGCCTTTGTAGATGCAGCCCGGTGGGAGAGATCTCGAGACGACTATATTGGATAAAGCAGCCCATTTGGGTGGTGGTGGCATGATAGCGCACTCTACTGGCCTGTAAACATCTATTCCATTATCTTTAAGATCATTTTGATTCGCCGGACTAGGTGCAGGTTCTTTAGATGTATCATCAGGATTAGCGGACGGTGACGCAATTATCTGTTCAAGTGATGGTGGAGTTGGAAACAGTTTGACAAGATCTGTGGGCAGTAAGGTGGTTTGGTGATTTAAACTAGTGATTGTCGTAAGGCGAGAGTTTGCAGTAGATATATTGGAATTTTGAGAATTGATTGTCGTTTCAGTATCTTTGTCCTTTTGCTCCTGACAAGAGCCGCTCGTATTTGTTGAGCCCTCATTTGTAGCATCATCCTTAGATGCTACGCTAGTACTCTTAGCACTCGTATCCAAATAGGAAGGAGTGTTAAATATGGACTGAGATTTCGCTGTATCGGGCTCGATCTTGATTCTAGTTTCTGTTTCAGGCTTTTCCTCATTGATCACTTTACCAGATAATAGGGATGCTTTATTGGGTTTGATTGGATTCGCTTTGCTCGGCCGCTTGGTTGCTTTTGTCGGTGATGCCAGATGGTTGATCGTTCTGTAAGGGTCAATAACCTTGGAAGTGACGAAAACACATTCAGATGGATATCTCATCCTGTAACCGGAGACTATCACTTCGACAACCGGTGGAACTTCATGCAGCTCATAATCGAACTGCAAGGTTGGCTTGTTTGTAGACGGAAGAAGCATGTCGGTTAGATTTGACAGCACAGATCTAGGTCCTTGACTATCGGATTGAGCTTTAGGTTGGAGATTCGTTGTGAGAATTGCACTGGATCCTGAATTATGAGACTTATTGACAGGCACTAAGCGTGCCATTGTTTTAGGCAGTGGATAGAACTTTGTCCATTGTTGAATGAATGCTGTCGTTGCAGGTCCACTATCACTATCTTTATAGCTGATACCATTAAGTATACCATTTAGTCCAAATGGGGCTAGGGCAACTCGAACTATACCACCCGCCTGAAACGTAGTTAGGTCAGCTTTTGTTAATGGATGAACAAGAGGATGCTGTCTCACATCAACGGCTGCACAGATTGTACTATCACCGTGAACAAAAAAGTTAAAGGCGTAAGATAATCTAGACTTTTGTGGTTGGACGAACCAGCGTCCAATTCTAGTGAAGCCTTGATTAGTCAGGCATTTGTCAATCGAATTATGGAGGGCCTTGAATAATAATGTTCTACATTCGTAAGAGAGTCCCCTTTGTTCCCAGGTATCATCTTCAGTCTCAATCAATTCATCACAAATAATATCATCAACCTTAAGTTGATTTCCATAGCCAAAGATCCATAGCTCCAGTTGGTGGTTTTCATTTTGCTGTTGGCCCCTCTGCTTCCTCTGATGTCGCCAGACAGCTATATGATTTTCCTCTAAACATTTGGCATAGGTGGTTAAAATTGGATTAGAAGCATAATTATCTGTGATTTCTTTTTGCTCAAAGCGTTTCCATCTAATTCCATTCAAATCTATAAGTGAAAATATATTGGTGAGGCAATCTTCTAGACTGGCACCATTTGTTGTGGCCGACATGTTTAATAATAATGTGAATGATAATTCCAATAATGACAGTCAGAATCACATAATATTGGTGATGAAGATGATGATGCTCATGATAAGTTGTTACATTTGAATGATCATTATGTTGTTGGCATTAGCCATTGTGAGAGCAGCGGCAAACTGTCTGTGCATGTGTTTTTGTAAAAGCACACAAGCTCAGGCCCGAAATGTCCAGAAAGATGTTGATATCGGTTCCACGCTTAACACAAGGATTCGGACGCCATCCAGCCGCTCGCGCGCAAATTTCTCCACCGGAGCGCGAAAGCCGCCGCCATAGCAGCTATCAAGGAGACACATACCTTAGCTGGTACATCAATAATCGCACAAGAGGCACGTAAATGGACTCGCCACAGCTAGCTGAGTTCTTACTGTATGCTCTTACTGGACCCTCAATATCCCGATATTTCTCGAGATATTAAGATTTTTTCTTCAGTAAGTAGTAAGTGCGGCCTAGCGTATCCCAAAATTATGCATCCCATGGTCTATCTTTGCAAAAACCGAGCCCATTCATTAGAACATTTTCAGTGACATGGATGCAATAATTGGACAGATACTTCGCTGCTCTATCGACTTTCATCCGTCTCCACCATTTTGTATGGGAGAAGTCTGCCCGACAAATAACTCTCTTGGTGACAGGGTCACTCAGTTTGAAGACAGAGCAAACGGGATTGTGCAAAAGGATGGAAATTTCGCCATTTTTCGACCAAATCCGAAATTCTTAATTGAACTCCGAAGCAGTAATTCCGCAATATTTCGATACGTAGATCAAGAATTAGGTGTGAGGTCCTCTGCTCGAACTGGGGACTCTCTCATTTGCAGCCAATTTGCAGCTCCCTCTCTTGTCAACGACAAGCGAGCTTCTCATTGAAGTGGTGGCGCAGGTTAGCCGAGATGTGATCGTGATTGTTGTCGTTGATTTCATCCAAGCTTCTTATATTCAGCTCAGAGCTTGGTTGCCATTTCACATCGCGGCACACCTCTTGTGGTTGTTTGATTTGAAGTGGTACTTTCTTAGCGTGCAAGTGGCGCTTTCACAGTGATTAACATCACGACAAGACATCTTAGCCCAACTTCAAGAGTCGTGCCTTGGTTCATTGATGTTCATCACTTGCGTCTAAATAAGCGTCTGCGCTTATATGCCCGTGTAAGTGTGTGTTTGTGTTAGTGTTCCAGGAAGCAATTGGTGTGTGAAATGTTAGCCTTCCTCCTCGTGTGGTTCTTTCTAATTTGTCGTAAAATCTCTAAGAGCAATGGTAACAGTCACACACACACACACACACACAAGAAGAGCATTAGGACCACCGTGCAACCTGTCGGTTTCCTTATGAGTCGATATGAGTCAACAGCTCTTGGCCTGGCATGAAGCCAGCCTGCAATCGAAGACTAGGCAAGAGTGCACTTGGTGCGTGTTCGTGAGCTGCCTTTGTGCCGCCAAGGGTCGTCGTCGTCGTCGTCGTTTGGAAAGTCTAGACTCTGGGGTAGTTTACTCACGCCGTCTTCATCTCCTCGAAAGTTGCACGCGCTAAAGTGGGGACAACCGTCTATGCCCGTTGGACGTTTCGATAACTCTCAGTCTCCTGCCTAGTCGTTAGTGAATTAGCCAGAGAGAGAGAGATAGAGATTTCTTTTCAGGCACTTTTCCTCCAAATGCTAAACTGAGCGACCATCTGGGATCCTTCGTATTGCACTCCATTTTGGTCACCGGCTGATTGCGAGCGCCAAAAAAATCGCTTCCCACAAACAATCCAACAGCTTCTATGAGAGATTGAAGAGCGTCTCAAGTGAAGGAGAGACCATCTTGATTATTGAGAGCGCGAAAAGAGAGAGAGGGACGCAAATAGAAGAAAGTGAATAATAATATCATCCAAATATGCAATCAATTGGATTGTTTTTGTTCTCAGCTCTCCTGCTGGTCGCCTGGACGCCTAACCAACAGGTGGCCAATGCAGCTGCAGCTGACACATGTCACTTGCGCGAGTTTGATCTTTGTATGACATCGGCAATTGTCTTCGTGCAACAGCCCCAAGGAACCAAAGTAAACGAGGCAGAAATAGAGAAGCAATGCAACTTATTCAAGGAGACTGAGCAATGTTTGGAGGAGTTCACCGAACGCTGCATGACACCCATGCAAAACCAGCTGGTCGACTTTATGTCCGGCGGTCTCCTGAAGAATATGCGCGATTATTGTCGCAAGGGAAGCGACTTGAGGAAGATCTACTTGAAGCACGGCGACTGTGTCAACAAGCAGAGGAAAGCCACCAACAAGTGTATGGTGGACTTCCAGGCGGCAATCGAGAAGTCCACCATCGACGATACGCATTGGCGCGACAGACCTAAGGTCATGTGCTGGTAAGTAGCCAAAATTTTGGAGTCTTTTCACACTAAGCCCATTCTTGCGCCTCCAAATCTTGAAAAGGCGATCGTTCGCCAAAATGAACTGTTCTAACCAGCAATTGCAACAAATTCTCTCCATGAATATCACGAAATCCGAAACAAAAGTGCCCTCGACCGAATGCGCGATTGCTCGGCCAAGATCATTGAGCCTGCCTGTGGAAAGGAGGCCATAGAGATTGGAGACATGCTAATCAAGGGCACCTTTTCACGAGCTGCCACCCTAACTTGTGACAGGTACAAGCACAAGAGTGCTGAATGCAAACGTCTTCTGCCCCCAGAAGGCAGCAAACCAAAGGGAGCCCGATCGAGCAGTGTCCTCTCGAAGCTCATCTCAACCATCACCCAGATCTAAGTTCCACAAGATCAGCAGTGAAATTTCTCACCACTCTCCAAATCTCTCCAGCTCTTCTCTCTTGGATCTTTGTTCGATTAATGAGCGAACAATACTGCACCAAGAGAGGCAACTATTGTGCTGAGAAGAATGACTTCAAGATTAGAAACAAGCAAAACAGGACAAAATGGGAAAGCTAAACATAGTAGGTCTCTAGGACAAGAAGAAGCCTTCTCTATAAGTTTTCCAAATCGAAGCAGGTGTCTCAGGCCAATTCGACCTATTCCGGCAACCAGAATCGAGAGGCGGTGTGGATGATAATATGAACAAAGTGGGATGGCTCAATTCTCAATTTCTTGGTGGAACGCAATTGTGATCAACTCAAGTGTAATATTTAATGCAAAAGTTTTCCACTCAACTCCAATCAAATCAGATCCATTCAAACTCAAACTGGCAGCGCTCTTGATTGATTTCGGCAAGTTTTGCTCGCCAACCAGCGTCCAAATTAGCTAGTCTATCCCAAGAGAAAGAGAGAGGAGCTAATTAATCTTTCTCTCGAGACCATGAGATTATGAGATGGATGGAAATCTTCAAGCGCTATCCATTGGAAGGAAAGTGAACGAATAAAACGGCGATCATAAAAGATGGAAAATTTAGATCGTTTTTTGAGCTCACCTTTTGCAAAGAAATCTACTGTCTCTCATGGTCGACTCTACACATGCATACTCGTGAGCATCTTACCAACTCTTTCCCTTTTTCTCTTCCTCTATCTGTCTCTCTAAAACCATTAGCTTTAAATTTTAGACCAGCAAGCGAAATAGGAACCGAGAGTTTTCTCGTGCATTGACACGCTCAAAGAGAGCCTAAGAGTGCCTCCATTTGCAACTTCAATCTCCAAGTCGAGCTTACTCGCTTATCTATGGGGTGAGACTTTCTATCGCCACTCGAGAGTGGATGGGACGAGTGTAGATGTCGCTCGTTGCAGTTGGCTTGCTCGAGAAAAAACAGGTTGGTTCGTATGGAAGGATAACCATTATAGAAATAGTAATATTATGGCGATATTTCTTTCCGCCTCGTCGGGGAAGATTCCTCTTCCAAAGGCTAGGGCAACAACAGGTTGCCGACACGTCTTCAGGGCGCGAGTTTGAAAATTCTGAAACGTCTTTCGTTTACCATGAAGAAAGAAATCCATCCTCATGAACAACAACCACCTTTGACTCAACCTTGGCGCTATCCTCTTTGCTCAGCTCGTGCTGATTGCCGTACATTATAGTTAGCTGCCGGCATCCGTCTTGCTGGTCTTTCGGATGTGATTTAATCTCTCGATCTTTTGGCCGAGCTTTTCGTTGCCGCAGCACCTTCATCAGTCCTCGACTCTAAACAGATTGCAGCCGGCTCAGAGCAAAGGCTCCAGCCTGAGACTCTCTCTCTCTCTCTCTCCTCATCCGGCTCGAGATTGCATCTCGTCTCCAGATAAGAATGCACCAAAATACGCAACATGCACCATTAATCAAGTGCTTTCTCAGCTTCCCTTCAACTTCCACCCCACCCGACTCGTCACTAGTTTTATGGCGCTCAAAGGTTTAGATTCTCGTTTTTCATTTTATCGCTAGCCTTTGGCTCTTTGTCTTCGAAAGCTTCATGAGGCAAAGGAAAGTGTTTACGAATGATGCAATGGAGTGCTCTTGCTTGCCTGCTTGTTGTGCAAAAACAACTGAGCTATCGAAATCATATTTATGAGAAGGGGTGAACTACGAACACCGATCGATCAATTAGTCTTGAATCGTCGAGGACGAGACCAGATTGCACTTCCTTGTCCTATTCTCTCCTCTCTCTCCGACCCTTTCCTCTCTGAGGCTCCACGTAGAAGTGTGTAACTTCGATGCAAAGACCAAGCAAATCTCGCATCAAAGCTTGAGCATTTTCCAGTTCGATAACAGCAACAACCACAGTCAGTGGAGTGGATATTATCACACAGCAGTTGAGCAGTTGGACAGTTGAGATTAAAATGTTTGACCACCATCATCAAATAATGAGGAAACGAGGAACAATTGGATTCAGTCCAATTGGTGCAATGTTAATCCTATCAATTGCACTAATCACAATCACCAGCTTTCATGTGGCCCAAGCTCAGTTGAGTTTGTTTGCCGAGAAGTTGCCCTCGTTTGTGGAGTTCAAGAAAATCTACGGCAAGATCTATGCCTCATCTCAGGAGGACTCAAGAAGAGAGAGGATCTTCAACAAAACGCTGACCAAAATCGACAAGCACAATCGCCTCTACAACGATGGCAAGGCCACATATGCTCTGTATCCATGCGAGTACAGCGACATGGACGAACAGGAGGTGGCCACCTTCTTGAAGGGTATTATCTTGCCCGACGACGTTCTGGATCCAGAGGAGTACAACAAGACCCTGGCCGCCCAGAACAGTCCAAGACAGAGGCGTCAAGCCACTAGCAGCAGCAGCAGTGGCAAGGAGGTACTTCCCGAGTCGGTGGATTATCGAACAAGCGGCTGTCTATCGTTACCTAAGGATCAGAAATTCTGGTAAGTACAAATTTGAAGACTTTTCGCCCAATATTTCAAGTAAATGGAAGATTGAATGCGATCTTCGATACCTGAAAAGGAGTTCTCCATCAGAATCCAAAAATTAACCATTCGAATGCGTGTGCCTAAATTCCATTTTCTCTCTAAATAAAAGTGGTTCCTGCTGGTCGCAAGCTGTCGTTTCCACAATTGAGACGATGAAATGCATGAAATCGGGCCGGCTCGAAACCATGTCGGCCCAGAACCTGATCGACTGTGCAAACAGGAACCACGGCTACAAGCTGGACGGTTGTTCGGGCGGCATGTTTCCCGATGCCATTCAGTATGTGATCAACAATGGCGGAATTGACGACGACGAGTGCTATCCCTATGGAGCAAACGACCGCGAGCCTTGCCGCTACACGAACAAGTGTCGGGTGGGCTCGGTGGCGAGCTGGCGCCGCCTGCCGCCCACTGAAGAGGCACTGAAAGAGGCCCTAGCCAAGCACGGGCCTGTTCTGGCGGCCATCCACTCCAATGATGACTTTTTCTCCTACAACTCGGGCGTCTACGACGACCCTAAGTGCACCAACGAGCGCTCCAAGATCAACCATGGAGTTGTCATCGTTGGTTACGGAAGCGAGAACGGAAAGGACTTTTGGATTGTGGTAAGTAGCCTGTTGCTTTATCAGCTGATAAAGATGGATTAGCTGATCCATCAAGCATTGGACAGTGTCCATCTCCCGAAGAAGTTCTTCCGCTCAAACTAACCTCGTTTCTACACTCAATTTAACGGACCCAATCTCAACAAATTGCAAATTCCGAACCGCCAACCAAAACCTCAAATTGCGCAGAGAAACTCCTGGGGCTACACTTGGGGCGAGAAGGGCTACATGAAGCTGATCCGAGGCAAGCCAAACAACTGCTGTATCAACTGTTACACTTATGTTCTGGACGTTTGATCGACCAAGAGTTCTTTCTCTGCTCCATCCTCTTGGCTAAAATGCAGTCTCATTTCCAGCTATATGGGAGGCAGAGTAGTCAAGAGGAGCGAATCTCGGTGGCAGAATCGAGATGGAGACAGAAGGTGAAATAAAATAAATGATTTGAAAGCCTCGCAACTCTCAGTCGATGTCTCACAAATAGAGCCATCAAAGTCATGAATAACTATATATTGTATATAACAAAACCATCGATTGTTGGTCGTCGTCTTGGTGAGATTTTGTTTGAGCGTTGCAGCAGGAGCGGAATGTGAACTCGAGACTCGCAAACTTTGAATGCCGATCTAGCAAGCCAAATGTGTTTGGGCGAGCGTCCAAATTGAGCGTCATGCTTGTGTGACGACACTTTTGGCACTTGTTTATCAGAGAAGAAAGATAAAAGAACACCCGGACGACAGTATCTCACCCTCGTTCTCGGCTCCACAGTGAGCGCGAGTGTCTCTGTGTCTTGTTGTCTATTCCCCTCGCGTGCAACTCTCAAAGGGAAATCTCTCACTTGCTAGACCTCCTTTGACTGTGCTGCCTGCCGAGCTAGTTGGCCATTTGCATGGCCCAGCGGCTGGCTGGGCCATGCGATGGAAGGTGGACGAGCCAGTTGGCAAGGCGCGAACTTCTCTCGCCCGCCAGCCAGAAGGCACCCCTCGAAAGCAGGCCCAACTGGCGAGGGAAACTCTAGCGCCCCTTCTCAGTGTTTCTCTCTCTCTCTCTCTGTCTGTCTCTCTAAATCCCAGTTTGCTTGGAACTCTTGCAGCCAGGTCCACCGCAAGCACTCTGGTGGCCGCCAACTGGACTCACAAGCGAGCGAGCAAATCATTCTCCCCTCGCTCATGGCAAACAATGCCAGCTTGATGAATGAACTCTCGGCCCGCGTCTCGAGTGGAAATAATAATTCTCCACTCAGTTGGTGTGTCCCACACGAGGTGAGACTCTGGCAAGCTTGCTGAGAGAGAAGGCATGTGCTGGCTTCGAGTGTTAGTTTGTGTTTGAGTTTGTAGGTTGCACACTGGCAAAACCAGGGCCATATGTTCCCGCTGGCTTGCTGGCTGGCTTACTGCCTGGCTGGTTGCTCGTGCAATTGTGTTTGCCAACAAGCCAAAGAGAAGGAGAGGGCCAAATGAAATGAAGAACAAGGGATAAATGGGAAAGAGAGGGAGAAAAAAGGAGGAAGAGAGTGGAGGGAAACACAATTGGTCAGGTTTCTCGCTTTGGCCGCCAATGAGCTGGCAAGAGTTGTGCGTCTTCTTGGTAGCTAGCTAGTTTGTTGGCGTTCAACAGCGGCAGCAGCACGAGCAAAATGCCAACCAATGGAAGCAAAACTAGCCCGAACAGTGTTGTTCATTAGCGCAAACAAACATATACACAACTCCTAAGCAGCCAGCTGCAAGCTAGCGGCTTCGAGCTTTCCATTTTAGACCTCGAAAATACGACAACTGCCTCACACACTCACGCACACTTACAGGCCACTTGTTAACAAAGCCCACAACAAGCGCTAAGCAGCCGCACCCAAATGGCACGCTCTCATTTGGTGCAAATGCTGGAGGTGGAAAAGCAAAGAGAAAGCAAAGCGAACAGGTTAAAGCCAAACACTTCTTCCCGCGTCCTCCTCTTCTTCTTATTCTTTCTCATTCTCACTCTCACTCTCACTCTCTATCTCACCCCCCTCTTGCAACAGGATAATTTCCTTTCCATTGGCCAAATTTAGCCCCAACTCTCTGGCCCACTCGCTCCATTTGCAACTCAATCTTGTCGCTGCCTGTCACTGGGCTGCCAAGTGGTGCTAGTGGTGAACTTAAAATAGACTATTTTCACTTGCAAACGATGGATGAATTCCCGGTGGTGGCAAAGTGATTCCATTTGCATTGTTTCTGTTGGGCGCCAAAAGTTCAGCAAGTGGAAGGAGGAAAATCTGGCTCACAAGCTAGCAACTTCTGGCTAGAGCAGTGCACTGGCGGTTTGCTGGCCTCCAGCGACTAAACTTTCAGCCGGTTTGCTCTTTTGAATCCAAATTGTCTGGAAGAGGGTCTCTCGAGTTGAACAAGTGGAACAAGATCGAAAAAGAGAAACATAATTGCAGCTTGTGGGAGAGTTTTGCACGATGCAAATTTGCAATTCGGGCAACATTGCGGGGCAAATTTTTCATCGCTGCACACAATTGATTTGCTTGTCGATGTGGCCAGTGACTCAGACTAGCAAAGGCTTACTTGTATGCTCCTCTGGAAAATTGAACACCAAAGTTGCCAACTGGGAGGGCGCCCCTCAGCCTAGCCACAAATTCCAACCAGTGGCAAGCTTTTGCAGACGCCCCTCGGCGAGCCGGGTGGCAAGCCAGTTGGCAAGCTAGTTGGAGGAGTAGGAAATGCGGGCGCGTGGCAGTTTCGCGCAGAGCTGGATGAAAATTAACGATGACAATGGCGCCTAATGGATGTGGTGCGTGTTTTTGCGGCACCAATTTCGGGTCAATTCCGTGTTATTGAACGGGCAGAGAGTGCAGTGCAGTGCAGTGCATGCACTCGGCAGTGTAGGCCAGGCAGTACCTGTTGCCTGCGGGCCGCTCCTGCACGGGCCTGTCAGTGCGCGCGCGTCCATTGCGGGCTGCTTGCCACTTGGTGCGCGTGCAAAGCGGCCAAGTGCCAAGCTGGCTAGACACCTTCTGCACGTGACGGCTCCTCCACCAGACCCAGTTCAGCGTCTGACAAGTGGGGAGTTCGCGTGTCTCCCAAGCCGAAGAGAGCGAGAGTGCACTTGGCTATGAGTGTGTGTGGCGGGGGCGTGTGCTTGGTTTTGTTAGTTGGAATTTGCAATTTAACAAGCTGAGAAGCCGAGACAGGCGGCCTGGCTAAGCGGCTGAGAAGCTGAGCGGGCAAAACGGGCGGCCCCCAAGCTTGCGCGTCCAAAGGCGTCCTAAGGGAGCCAGGCGGCGTCTAACGGATTCCAGTCGGGCGGCTTAACCTTCGCGCTGGCACGTGCAAACGCGCTCGCTTTGTGGGCCTAATTTTCTATAGAGGCGGCTCGATATCAGCGCTCGGCGGCCCTTCAGGCGGGCGTGCGTCTTGCGGCTGTCTTGAGAGCTGTGTGTAAGTGGCGGCGGATGTGGTTGAGTTCCCCTTAGGTGCGCCTAACGGTGTTCCAAGCGCCGAGAGCACCTGGCTCGCAGGTGGGCTGCCTCCTCCTGATGGTGTGCGGCCTCCAGACGGCGAGTCTATTTAAATAGCGCGTCTGGCGAGCTGGTGGCCAACAGACAACTCGAGCCACCGAACGAGCACCAACAAAGGAGCACCACTCAAGCCAAGAAATCTAAGCCGAAATCTCTCCAAAAGCCAAAGCTTCCAAACCAATTCGTCAAAAACTCCCCAAAGAAACAACAATGAACGTGAGTATTGTGCACCTAGACACTCGCTGGCACCCATAGACTTGCACTGGAGCCCGACAACTTGCATCAAACGCAAGCCAGTTGCATTGGAGCCCAGAAACTTGCACTGGAAGCCAGCCACTTGCGCTGGATCCAAGCTGATCCAATGCCGAGCAGAAGCGCAGACAACAAAGAGGAGCCCCAAGAAGTGCCCGCAACTAACCCTCATTATTCCCTCCGCCTCTGAAACCACAAATCCGAACGCTCACAGTCATACTTGATCGCTCTGACAATCTTGGCCGCCGTCGCCTCGGCGAGCGCTGGTCTGCTGGCGCCGGCCGCCCCCCTGGCCGCCCCTCTTCCCCTGGCCGCTCCCGCCCTGCACGCCCCCCTCCTGCACGCTCCCCTCCTGCACGCCCCAGCCCTGCCGGCGCCCATCCTGACCGCGCCCGCAGTTGTGGGCCACGCGCCGGTGCTCGTGGGCCACGCCCCAGTGGCCACCTCCACCCACATTGCGGCCCCAATTGCGGCCCACACAATCAGCCGCCCAGTGGCCACCTACTCCACCACACACACCCTCTTGGGCGCCCCACTCGCAGCCCCAGCCCTGCTCGCTCGTCCAGCTTTGCCCCTGGCCGCACCAGCTCTGCCCCTCGCAGCGCCGGCCCTTCTCGCCCGTCCAGCTTTATGGTAAGTCTTTCAAGAATGTGCCCCCACACACCCAGACACACACACAATCGCGCGCACCAACGCCCACAGAGACTGCCACTGAAGAACTCGGATCGTAAGCTCTAAGCTCGAGCGGACCTGTGGATCCTGGTCGTGCTCTTGAGCCGCCCTTGGTTGGAACGAACAACTGATTGCTGCCCATTGCCGCGGGCAGACACTCGTGTGATAAGCTTCAATATCAAAGATTTGCCGCCGCCTCTGCCCAATCGAGCAGCGAGCATTGCACAGAGCCACCATGAGGCACCACTGCAAGCGGACCACACATATCCAGAGCCCCCGGAAGAAGTTCCAGCCCGGAAGGAGTTCCACAGCGAGAAAGCGACACACCAGCGAGATTAAACACAACACACAGTGAACCCTTCTCTCTAGACCATATCTTCCTGAGCTTGCATGAGCGGCAATAGGCAGCAATTAGCGGCAATAGGCAGCAATTGGCTCCCACTCAACCCCTTTTGGGCTCCACTCGCGACGACAGTGATCATCTTGGATCAGTGGGCGCAGCTCCTCGGCTTCCGCAGTCTCTCCATCGGCCTCGCCAAACGGCGGCAGCAGCACAGTTTTAAACAAAGCAGCAGCTAACCACTTTCACTCGCCCGTTTCACCCCAAAACCCCTTTTTCCATCCTTCTTCCATCCATCCATTTGGCCACCTTTTATATCACCCCACAACCTTTTCCACCCACCCAGAATTGAACCCAATTGAACGAAACGAATCAGACGGCCAATTAAACTCATCCAGGCCTCGCTCTCCACTGCCTTGTTATGGGAGGGACAATTTTATAGAAGAGAAATAAAAAGGAAATAGAGAACGTGCATAGTTCTCGGCGAGAAAGAACGACCAAACAACTGTCCAAACATTGAGCCTCTCTGTTTGTCTGTGCTTTACTCGCCTGTGCTTTACTTGCTTGTGCTTTACTTTCGCTCCACATTCATCGAAACGTCATCACCATTCTGTTGGAACTGGCGCCTTTCCTCGCCCATGCACAACACAAAGCTCGCTGCCAGAAGCTCGCCGCCAGAAGCTCGCCAAATTCGGCCGATCGTTGCAAGGCCGGAGCTGCAAAGCGCAAGTCAGCGGCTTGCCTGCCGGCTGACTGCTCCCACTCCTAAGGACACTCTCTCCAGTGGGCAGCCAGGGCAACTCGGTGGGCAAAAGTGGCTCCCGATTGGCACTGCAACTGCTCCCCGTTGACCCACAGGCGCCTTTTCGCCAGCTCATTCCGGCCGGCCACCAACAGTTGATGATTCAGCTCGCCACCAATTGGGGTCACCCTCCTGTTGAGCATGAGAATGTGAATCAATATAAAAACAAACAGCTCGCCTTGTGGGATGGAATCAATCGAGCTCGAGCTCAATTTGGAACAGTCTCCTGCAGCAACTTCTCCAATATCCTGCCCGAATTTCAAAAAGTTTCCATTTGGTGAATTTTCAAGAAAATTTCGAACAGAATTTTGAAGAGTGTCTCTCGTCGACAAAATCAGATCTATCAGTAGATAAGCAGAGCAGAAATTGGACATCGTAGTCGAGTTGGTGATTGAAGAAGAAGGAAATTTCAAAAACTTTTCACCATGCAAGTTGGCAAGATAATTGCGCGCAGTCTGCTCGCTCTGACGCTGCTCTGCCTCAGCCTTGAGGTGGCCATGGCGGTGATAACTGTCCAGATTGGGGGCGCCACCCGTTTGGGCTCGCTCACCAGACAGCGAGACCGGTACAACTGTTACTGGGACTGCGACTTGGTGGGCTGCCAGATAGCGCGCGACGACGACGAGTGCGCGTACGACTGCGAGAAAATCTGCCGCATTCGCTACGACTACGCGGGCCGTTCGGGTTCGCCCGCAGCGCCCGCAGACCAGCTGGCCCCGAAGAGCGCCGCCCACCCGGAGGCTTCGGACGCGCAGCCCGCCTCGGACGAGCAACTGCCCACCGAGCTGCTTGGCGGTAAGTATTAGGCGCCCTCCAGCCAGTCTCTCAGCCAGTCTCTGGCCCTCCCCCTCGCCCCCTCAGCCAATCAATCAAGCTCCCCCATTTATCGTTCGCCCAATTAACTCGTCTGGCCGCTGTGGTGGGCCACCAACGAGCGGCCAATTGAGCATTCTGCCTCTGTCTACCAGCTCTCAACTACTCAACTGGCGCACCCAAACTAACCGAACGACGCCGGAAACGGCCCTTTGACCACCCTCTCGTAATCCTTTTGAACGCCCGCCACCGAGCCAGCCGGCCAATCGGTGCGTCTGCACTTGCCGAGGAACGCAACTGCGCGCAACTTCGCCATCTGGGAAAGATGCAGCGCTGACACAAACACTGGCAAGCTCACCGAGAAGCCATTCAGTTTGTGAGCGGGCCAAGTGTCGCCCGTGGGGGAGCCCTTATGATGAATATCGATCGGCCAACTTCAGTCGAGCTTGGCGCCCCCCTTGAGCTGCGCTGAACAGCCGCGCACAAGCTCGCGCCAACACGCCAGACCACGAGGGCCACTCTTTGGCCAGCCAGAGGCCATTTCCAGCCAAGCGAGGCCTTTTCAACACACTCACTGCGGGCCAGTTAATTTATTCTTGAGCACAAAATAAACACAGATTATTTACGGATAAAAAATGGGACCTCTTGGTGCCGGCTGTCGCTCTCGACGTGCGCCCGATGTGCGCTAGATGTGAGCCTCGGCCGCCAACTCTCTTCGGTTGGGGCGCCCTTTGTGGGCCGCTCGTTTCCGCTTCCGGCGCGCTCGCGGCCACCTGACTCGAGCCGCGGGGACAATTCGTTATCTTGTTGTGGGCGCAGCCGGCCCGCGCGCCTCATTAGATGCGCCGTCTTGGGGCCGCTTGGGCTCGGCCCAAAGACGGTCGCCCACCGTTACGCCACTCAAGCTCGAACTGCGGGCCTGGCGTCGTCGGCTGGGACGGGGACGAGCCCAGCCTCGAACGGGGGCAATTTTAATAGATGGCCATTCGAGTGGAGGCACTAATATTAATAATGTCAACGGGCCGGCGGGCGAGCTGCGGCCGAGTTGCCCTCCTCTTGGGCTGTCCCTTCGGGCGGCGGCGCCAATTGAGCGGCGAGGAATTCGATAATGAGCGCCGCGTGTCCTTTACAATTGTTGTTGTCTCCTCGCGCACACACTCGCAGCGCACTCGCAGCGCCCGCACACAGTCTATGGCGCGCGCCCACTCGGTCGCCACCAAAGCGGCGCCACCAACGCCGCTCCCCAGCCGGCCGGCACAATAAACACACAACATTAATACCAATTCCAATTCCATCAAATGATGGCCATATTGCACCACCGCCGGCCCACACCCAACCCGCCGGCCACCTCCTTCCGGCCTCCTTTCGGCGCCCCGCGCGCCCCCTTCGCGTTCCCCTCCGCTCAGACAACTGGCCGCCATTTGGGCCCCCAACTCGACTCGATCAATCAAGCGGCCGCCCCTTGAATGCCTTCGCCTCTTGGGCCGGCGCCTCTAAAATGGCTCCCACTTGGCGCCGCCCGATAACAGCCCCAAGTTGTCCACAGCTCGTCTCCCCTCGCCGCGCCAGCCCCACTCGCCGCCCTTCCCTCTGGCCCCATTCAGGCGCGCCAACTGCGCGCCCACTCTTCAAGATAAAAATGTCCACTCCTCTTGAAGATATGCAAATCCCCGCCGCTCACTTGTCGGCCTCCTGCGAGCTCCTTCTGCTCGCCTCCAGGTGCCAATGTGCCGGCCGCAATCACTCGCGCTTATCAGCTTGCAACCCTCCATTTCGATCCAGATTATCTCTGTCTGCCCCCAACTTCCTGGACAACTTTTGGGCTTCCACTAAGCGCCCTTTTTGAGCGCAAGAGGCCCTCTTTGAGCGCATGCGTACACTGCCCGAGCACTGAAAGCAGTGGGGCATCACTTCCGTCCACAGCCTTCCACTGGGCGCAGTTAGCGCGCTCCCAATCCAACACTTGGAAACACTTTTTCCACTCGCAGTTGGCTCGCTCGATTGGCCACCAGCCGCGCCAGATGGCCAGGCCCCAGTGGTCAAGCTGATCCAGTGATGCCCTCGAGATGGTTAGGTCTTAGGTCGGGCCAGTTGGCGAGAGGGCGCCAGGCGAGAAGCTTGCCAATTTTGGCTCCGAACAGAGCTCGTGAAGGAGAGAAACGAAAGTTTACAAAACAATCTTGGCCAGTCCACTGGACCAATGGACCGATGGAAGAGTATTATTTGGGCAATTCATAAAGAGCAATAAAGAATAATTTGGAAACTAAATTTGATTGTCTAAACGCAATTCTTGTTTTTCATTGCATCAGTCACAATCAGCGAGCGGACTTTTGTCCAATTGCAAACAACCAACGAGCCACAACAAATCAGTTGCCTGTCTCTGACAATCAGCAATGATCATCCTTCAAGATTTGTGTTGGGACATCAAACTTTAGTTTCCTCCAAATCGTCGTTTTAAGCTGCACGTGCAACCACTAGCCTGCAAGCTCATTTGAACATCATCCACTCCACGCTGCCCATTGGGTGGCCGCGGCTGGCGCTCAATTAGCAATCAGCGTGACACTGCAAACACATGCTGGACACACTGAGCGCCGGCCAGCAGGTGAGATTATGTCGCCGACGGACGATTAGTTAGGTAAGCATAAAGATCCGCCGCCGACCAAATACTGGCAGGCGCCTGCGGTCCAGGACCGGCTCGCCTCTGGCGCGACTCAACGGTCGGCTGCTGCCCGATGCAACGGGCAGGCTTGCTTGTTTAGTCTATCCTTGACGCCAATATCCACTCGGCACATGCTCGGCGCCACTAATTAAGCGCTACTTTGCTCACTTGGCTCGTGTCTCGTCGTCTGGACAAACAATGATTGGCGCCGCAAGCAAATAGCAAATGTGTGCAAACAGGATCGTCGTGCGCGCGATAGCCTATGGGCATTTTGCAGGCCCGCACGCGCGCCACAGCACTGACGCCGAGACGCAGCGAGGGCGCGCCAGCACGTGTCGGACTGAGACAGAGATTGGCAAATAAGCCGCAACACCATCAGTGGCCGACTGACCAAGTTGGGCCCACGAACCCAAGTCCAAACCATCCTTTTATTCCCACTTTGTCCAACTAACCAACAACACCGAAAAACCAAATCGAAATCACAATGCAACAACATCCCACTGTATCCGACTTGCAAATCGCCAGCAAAATGCAATCCAACATTCAGACCAATCCCGTCGCTTGCAACAAGGTAGCATCCTTGTCCCTTGCAATAGTCCTCACACTCACGACGATAACACAGACATTGGTTGCAGCTCAGCTCCAGGTACAATCCAACCAGTCCCTTAAGAATCTCGTCCTACCAAAGGAGGCCAAACAGCAGGAACCAGATCACATCAGCACCACAAAGCCCAGGATTCTCTGCTGGATTCTGAGTGTAGACAATCCCACGAACAACCAGAAGAGCCAATCGGTTGTGGATACGTGGGGAACGAGATGTGACAAATTGTTGATTGTCAAGAATGGAACCCATCTGCAAGAGGTCGGCAACATCCTTACGTTACCTATCGCGCACGAAGGTAGAAACATACTATGGCAAAAGGTTAGCTCGGCGTCCAAATACATCTTCGACAAATACTCAAACCAATACGATTGGTTCATGAAGGCCGACGACGACACGTATGTTATCGTTGAAAGTCTACGCGCATTTCTCAGCCAGCACGACCCTCGCGATCCCGTCTACTTTGGTCACAAACTCAGACCCTTTGTGAAACAGGGATACATGAGCGGAGGCTCTGGCTACGTGCTCAGTCGAGAGGCATTAAGGAGATTAGTTAAATTGGGCATAGAGAAAGGACTAGCTCGATGTCACTTGGAAGAAACTGAGGTGGAGGATGTACGCATCGGCCAGTGCCTGGAGGCTGTCCAAGTCAAGGCGGGAGACTCGCGGGACCATCAAGACAGAGAGACCTTCTTCCCACTGCCTCCACAAATGTTGTTCAAGAAAGAACTACCATCGATGGTTCCATGGTTTTCCAAATACACCTATTTCCCCTCCACTAGACGAGCCATCAGGAGCCACAAGAGGATAATAAGCGATCAACCAATTGCATTTCATTACATGACACCCGAGTCAATGCGCTACACAGATTTCCTACTATACCAGGTCAGGAGGCAATCTACACCGCAATAGTGATCTCATCCCACATGACCCAGATTTTAGTTTAATTATAATGATATATTGTTATTTTTCCAAACCATAACAATAGTTAATCAATAAAGTTCTTGTTCAAGTTTTAGTTTGAGAAACTTCTCTATTGCAAACAATTGGCCTCACTTTGATATCTTTTTGAAATTATGTTCTCCTTCTGGGGATTATCTTGAGTCTTGTCAAGCGCTCAGTCATGACCCCGTAACAATATGGATGAAATGCTCTGAAAGCCGACAACTTGGACTTATCTTAAATATATATATTATCTATTTCTCTACTGTCACTTTTCTATATATTATGTCCTCCAAAGTCTCTACCCTTCTTTGATTTTTCGCACTCGATATAACTATCTTCAACGAGCCGATCAAACAACTTTGATCACTCCACTTGGCCACTCTTCTGGAACATTGCGTAGTTCATATCCGGTGAGGCATTGGTGCCAGCATAGGTGCGCCACAAGAAGGCAAAAGTTACCATGAAGCCTATCGTGCCTGTCAGGAGGAATAGTGCCAGACAGATGAAGAAGGCGAACGAGAGGTAGAGTAACGCATTCGAAATGGAATCTACATATAAGTTTGTGGATATATAATAGATACAATGCAAGAAGTAATAACCAGCAGCTATACCACAGCACAAATAAGAGCGCCACCACCAACGGTAATCGTATTGGGTTAGATGGTAATAACAATGGGCGACACTCAAGCTAATAACAATCAATATCGTGATCACAGTTATAATATAGCCACCAGAATCGTAGAAAGGATATGATTCAACTGACCAGAAGCAAAACAAGGGAATTAACCCAGCGGCTAGAGTTGTATATAGTGGTTGCTTCCAGATTTGCTGCTCCGGTAGAGTGCGTTGATTTGCAGTAGGTCTAACTGGAAATTCAATTGCCGACAATTTGAAGGCCATATTTCCACCAGCTAATGCCGACGGTAGTGACACTATGAAGCACAGCGTTGTCATAAAAATTGATCCAAATAAGCCAATGTTCAAGGCTAATAAACTACCATTATACAGGAGCAATAGATTTCTTGACATCACCAGCATGCAGAATATGACCAGTGGATTCAGCATAGTGACAAATATACAAATAGAACGCCATTGTTCTCCACCAAATGTTCTGTACAATCTAATAGCAGCATAACCACCTACAAAACCGTGAACAATAACAAATAACAAGACCACAATGAACAATATTGTCGTGCTGAAGAATGATATGAATGTTGAAAAGAACTCACTCAATAAAACCGAAGCTATAAATTGGCAACCACTGCCCACCAATACACTAAATAAGCCAATGTAATAAGGCTCTCTGAATATATCGCCAGCTAAGACTTTCCAGGCAGCTTCGTCGATTTCGTCTCTTGGATTTATATTAACTAAAACACGGTCTGAGAAGATTGTTCTAGCCAGAGCATAACAAGCTGGCAAAGCAGTTGCGAAGAATACGAATACTGCAAACAAGAAGATCCACTTGCCCTTGGCAGTTCCTGGCAAGGTAGATTCCAGTCGTTGCCAGCGTTGTGACCAAGTTGCAGTTGGCTCATCCTCTATGAATCTCACTGAGTATGAGTAGCTAATTGAAATGTTTGCCTGTGTACCATAGGTGTGGGGTGAGGGGATTTCCATGGGTGGCATAGAGTAAGAGCACTTGTTTCCATTGCTGGCGCCCCCAGCCTGCTGCCCGTTGGTTGTCGTTGTTGGAGAGTTCACCAATGGGCCTGAGTAATCGTGATTGATACTTCTTGGTGTGATCCTCAGTGCAGTAACTCGCCCATATTGAGCGCCTGATTTTCCAGCCCAACTCTTACCCTCACCAGATTCGTAGAATATATTGAATTCAAAGTGATTGAATAAGAACATAACATTTGGCTTGGTGAAATTACCAATGGGAACACGATCATCTTCAGGCAAACCGCGTTCATCTGTGCTGTAGCCTATGGGAAATCCGATGAAACATTCCTTACCTCGAGTGTTACTATTCAGACTGTGGGATCTATCTGAAGCAGAGGCCCTTAGGTCAACAGGTGATTGACGATAGCACCAGCTAAATGGAAACGTGTCAGTGAACCAGTGGTGGTAATAATCACGGGTCAAGCCCAATTTGAGCTCCTCAAGGCGGTATAGATCAGAGTTACTATTCAACTTATAGACCTTCTTACATAGCACTTTGCACTCTTCATTGCGCAGGAATTTAATATCAAATGGTGCTAATTTGATATTGTCATCCCATTCTGTGTGCTGCGAGTGATCATACTCTCTGGCCTCTTGAAGAGTGCAGAAGTCTAAGAGTTGATTGATCGAATAGGGGATTAATGTCTTTGGTGAGTCTAAAGTATTGACATAGATTGGTAATGAGGCCTGACACTGACGGCTGGCCGCTTGTGATTCCGGACAGTAGTTGATTGGATCTGTTTGTGTGTATGGATGTGGATACTTGAACCAAATATCATATTGGAACGCTTGGCTTTCGTTGGTAATGATTGTCAATGTGAACAATATGAATACTTTGACTAGAAGTTTAATATGATTTGTAAGATTGAGAGAATTCATGATCATGCTCATTAGCCAATTTGGGTCTTAGTGATGTAATGATATATTATCAATAATTGTCGTTGGCTAATTATATAATACTCTTATTTTGATCTGGTTACCGGTGGACGAAATCATCAGGTTTCAATTATAATACTTATAAATGGATCCACTTGCAAGTTGTGAAATGGGTTGAGGCTTGATTGAATTGTTAGATTAAGGCAATGGATGGAAGGAGGGAGGCCTAAGTAAAGAGAGAGAGAGAGAGCAATATATTTGTCCCTTTCACACTCCCGATTAGGTCGCACCAAGAGTTTGTTTACTCTGGGCCTAGCGCGTGCAAATTGCGTTGCACTCGAGTCTCGAGACAGCTCGAACGAGTGCGATTGAGATGAGGCTTGATGATAGTTAGGGCGAGCTAGGCTGGTCAAGACAGCTCGTTGTGCGCTCAGAAGTTGCTTTGAATGCACATAAAAGAATCTGAAAATTACTTTAACTTGCTAGCAGTCATTAGGACTAAGGGTAGGGGTGGGCGAGCTTGGCGATCGGTTGGTCAGACGGTTTCTGCAGTGGGATTGTTTTCTTTCGGCTTATGCCTGTTGGCAATAAGGCAATCTGGTGGAATCGTTGGTTGCAGATGAAGCCTGTTTTTTGCAAGAGAGAGAGAGAGAGAGAGAGAGAGAGAGAGACAGGCAGGCAGGCAGAGAGACAACTGAGTATGGCGGGCAAACTGAGTGCCCCTTTCCAAAGGACAAAAATTGTCTTTTCTTGTAAATATGGAGAGGGGGCAGGTTGAGGGGATTAGCGAGCGGGAAAGAGAAAGGTAGTGGGAGAAAAAAGTTAGTGAGAGCCTCTGGTGGTGTTGCTAGGCTGTTCGTGTTGCCTTTTGAACGAGTGGTTGTTGTTGCTGCTCTAGACTAGCCAAGTCTCAAGTCGGATGGATGTTTCCACCGGCCGAGACTCTCTCTCTCTCTCCCTATGTCTCTCACTGCCAGTGAAAGCAGCCACGCCATAGCCAGCGATCGGCAACTCTTTTCCAGTGGCTAAACAGCTATGGCAACTACAACTACAACAACTGCAAGTCTCGTAGCGCGTAACACTGCCAGTTAGATTATGAAAGTGAAAGTCAGACAGGTGTGTGCGGCTGCCTCCTGTGCGTGCGTGTGGCAATCGTGAAAGGTGGCGGCTGCAATTGCAGTTTGGACTGCCGCTGTTGTTGTTGTTGTTGTCTTTGGACTTTGGCCTGAGCCTAAGCTTACAGTAGCTCACAATCGGCAACGACATTCACTGGAAACTCTCTCGGCCAAGCTCAGAGGCATGGACGGTGGCACGCATGACAACCGGCCGCCTCAGTCTCTGGCGACGCACCATGAAAACAAATGAATCCCAATGGCCCGGATCGCAGTATGCGACATCATCGGCGCCCATCTAGCTTACCGGTCGAAAAGCCCAAGAGCCAAGGCAGCTGCTTATCGGCAATCGTTCTCCAATCTTGGCGAAACTCTTCCCAAACTCAACTCAATTGACGCCGCAAATCTCTCTCTCATCCTCCTCTTGCTTCTGCCACCAAATCATTTGGCACACTCTAAACTCTTAGCCTCACCAAGCTAGCTGCCCTCTCTAGACTGTCCCTTTGGCTGTCTCTCGACTCAAGCTCGCCCACTGCACCAGAGCTGCAACAAAGGAGCAGCACCTGCCGTTTAATGTGTGCTCAAGGCGCCACAGGAAACCGCTCCTTAGCCCCCAGGTGTGCCCACTTTGTTGATTCAGCCAAGCCCGCGCCCACTCGCCCCACGGAAGCCCCTTGAAACTTCCGACACATACCTGTTGACGCCGCTTGTTGGCTTGTCTAATCGCAGGCCAGTGTGTGACCGTTAGCTTTGGATCTGGTAGCCGCTTGAGGAGCTGCACTAGCTTCGTCGTCTTGCCCACTTGATGATGTGTCAAAGTTAATATTTAATAATAAAGGGAAAACTTTCGCCCAAAATGTGGCATTTTTTGCAGCAACTTGTTCGTAAAGTGTGCCCGCCTGGCAAGCTTAACAATGACTGGCCAACAATCGCCAGAAACAATCCACGGAAGAGCTCGTTTTGCTTGTTTTTGTTTCGCTGGCTCGCCCGAATGGCGCGCCCTAAGCGCAAACAGCACTCTCTGCCAGTGATGCGGGCGGCTCTTTCTCGATCATGTGCGCCACTTTGGTCCTCCAGTTTGGCCAACTTCACTTGGCTTTCCAACAGACAATCTCTTTGTCCGCCTTCCCCAGTCTCTTGTTCCGCTCCGGATCCAAGGACACACCGCAGCCCAAGCACCACAGCCTAAGAGACGCAACAATAGACCAATTGGATCCCACTGGGCTCTCGTCATCGCCGCCAGTCTCAGTCTCCCAGTCACCATTGTCACATGGGAACGTGGCACCATGAGCGAGAGTCAACATTGATTAAGTTGTTTATCTCAAACCGCAATCATTTTCCGCAAACATTGCGCAACGAGCAAGAGAGAGTGTGCCTTTGTCGCATTATGGCAGCCCCAAACACAGGGGTCAACCTGAGTGCTTGGCCCCCTCGAGTGTCGAGCTCGACTGGCCTTTCCGAACACTTGGCCAGCCGCAGCCAAGCGCAGACAAGTGTCCAGACACTTGCGTCTAGAAACGGACTCGACTGGTCACTCGGCACTCAGCACTAGCCGTTGACTGTGGTCCAATATGGCCAATGTGACGGCGCACGAGTCGCCACTGCTCGAGCTCAGCTTGGCGTCAACTTTTTCTCGCCCTTTCGACCACCCAGACGCATTCGAACTCGCTCGCCTAGGCCACAAACACTCACACTCACACAGGAACTGGCTAGCTGGCTGGCTGGCTCGCTTGGCCAACTGGTGTCCATCAAGCGCGAACGAACTTCCACTCAGCTTTTCTTTCCTTCTGCCACACGAACGCCATTTTGTCCACTCGACAAGTTGCCCTTTTGGCAAGACAGAGTTGACACTCACCTTGTTTCGATGTTTCCTTAGTGTTGTTGTTGTTGTCTTTTCTCACTTTCGCTTGGGTGTCGCTTGAACTTGGACTGAGTAGCAATGAACTTTGGAAATTGTTTGCCCACCGTCCAAGCTGTTGAGTGATGTGCTCCCCCTTTGTTGATGTCAACCTTTACCAGAGCAGCCAGTTTGACCAGCAAACATGCTATTATATCTAATAAGTGATATTGTCTGAGGATTGCAAAATTTATTCTGTCTGGATTTTGTTTGCCTGAAGCAGAGTGGAGTGTGCTGTTTGCGAGCACAATAACTTGGAGGCTGAATACTGTTCTTTCCAGCACTAAGGAGCACTGCTGCTAATCTTCATGGGCCATCATTTGAATGGTGTGTGTTTGTGTGAATTTGAGTCTCAGTTTGCGTCTCAGTCTGTGACGGGGAGCCACCAATTTGGGCGAGCTGGACCAGTTGAGGGAAAAACTGAGGAGGTTTGGGCAAAATTAGGATGTGGAAAAGAAAGAGAGAAGAGGAAAAAATATCAAATAGCAGTTTGTGCAAATTGACGCACGACTCTTGCTAGAGGCAGTCTCTAGGATGCGCAGTGGAAATTTGCTCGGACGCGCCAAATGCCTGTCGTCCGCCGCAAAACTCTGCCCCCCAGCTCCCCCAGCTGAGCTCTGGGGGCGGGGGAAGGAAGAGGAGCTCTCCAGTGCTGGACGAGCTGGAGGATGGCGGAAACGAGCCGACGAGTTGGCCCAAGCTTGGCCCGAGCTCTGGCTTTGGCCATGGTCTGGGCTGGGCTGGAGGGAGGAAGCGGGCGGAAGAAAGGGCGCATCAGTGTCTGGCCGTCGGTCGAGGCGGACAGGTTGCGGGTCGGGCGAAAGTGCACGCAACGACAGACAATACCTGGCGCCTGCGAGCGCTCCTCTCCAACGCTGGACGGCGCCACACAAGCGCGTCTCTAGCTAGCTAGCTAGCTGGCTAGCTTGCTGGCTTTATAAATCGCACACAATGAACTCGATGAGCCCGCTTGTTTCGCTCTAGCTGCAACGACTAGAGCCAGACTCTGGCCGCTCACGAGCAGCCCCACCGGCTTGCCACGCTTGAGCGGCCCAGGAAGGACCATGAAAAGTCCGTCTGGAGCCACCACCACTTTCGCCCTCGCCCGCCCGCCCTCTCAGCCCATGGTGGCGGCCCGCTGCTCTGCCCGCAACTGGCTGCCAGCGGGCACACAGACAGACACACAGACACACAAAGAGACACACAAGCACGCACACAAACAGGTTGCAACCAGCGGCCTGCTGCTCTACCCCATCCGCTGGTCCACTTGCGCCCGCTCGCCAGAGTTGCCCTCAAATTCAACAAGGGCCACTCGGCTCGCACTTCCGCTCTCACGACCGCCACTCGTCAGCCCAGCTCCAGCTCCAGCTCGTCCCACAGCCACCCAGCGCCCGCAGCCAGCAAGCCAGCGAGCTTGCCAGAAACTCGGGCTCATTTTACTACACCACACGAGAGCCTCGCCCTCTTTGGCCCTCGTTGTCCAATGGCGAGCTCGTGTCGATCATCATCATCATCGAGCTCGTTTGCCCGTGCCTCTGCTGCCTCCGCCGATCATTTGCGCCCCCACTTGGCCGGCTGGGCGTCTTGTTTGCCGCTCACGAGCTGCCGATAATTCCGATAAGGCGACCTGTTGCGCCTGGCTCACATCCCAAAGCTGCGCTCCACTTCGCTAGTGCTCGTGTCTGGCCGCAGACTGTCTCTTCTGTGGCTGGTGCGGGCTGGCCGGGGAGAAATGCGGGCGCAGTTTAGGTAAAGATGACAAAATAAGTGCCGGACAGCTAGCTCAGCACGCTCCACTGTGCACTGTATCAGCCGCCCGAAAGCAACTGATACAATTCAACCAGTGCAGTTCGAGTCGCTTCCGCCTGAGTAGCTTGGCGGCTTAATTGAGTCTCAGAAAACTGTACATTTTGTTGTCCTCAAATGATTCCCAGACTTACAATCACTGATTAAGATGCATCGATTGGAGTCTCTCGTTTTTCCACTGCTTACAGTCAGGCGCTCATTTCGAATTCATGCTCATCATCGAGATTCAAGCTAACTCTCCACTGCTCTGCTCGCCCATTCAGACCCCACGTCTCGACCGGAGGGGATGGTTGTTTTCCACGACGAGAGACCTACTGTATATCTAGGCGACTATGCAATCTTTTACGCTTAGCTATTCCATTGCCAAGTGAGCTAAGTATTTCACCATTTCGATAGCATATTCATCGTTGCTTGTGGATACTCTTGGTGCCACCATCTCACAGGCGACATGATGAGATATTTGAGCCTGAGCTTGAGTCTTATATTATTCATACTTGTTTTCGTTGGCCAGTCATTGGCTGATGAGGAAAAATCCACCCAAGTCAATGAAACAGAATCGAGTGAGGTTCTATTTGGACTAGACTGGAAGGAGTTGTGTCGCGAGGATTTGGTTCAGCCGAGCGTGTATCTTGAACACTTCGACTGGCTGGCCGTCAAGTTGGAGAACTCGCTCGAGTGGAAAGAAAAGTGCCCCCAAAAGTATCACCAGTCAATTGAAGACTTGGGCCACTTGCTCGAGTTGGCTCTGTCTGAGGATGTCTGCCGATCAGACACGCTAAACCAGCTTCGCAAATTTCACCTAGACTATATTGCAACAAATGCCAAAGGGCCAGGCAGCATTCCCACTAACCTGGCTGCCTACTACCTCATGCTGGCTGAGGCGCTGACAAGTGAGTGTCTATCGTCCGTTTGGGACGATCTGATGGAGTGGAATTTGAAGCTAAAACTACCCAGCAAATTGGAGAGCGCAATCATCCGCTATGCTTTTGACGAGAAAGCTTTTCAGCCATTCTTCGACGCGTTCAATATTCTTGAACTCATTGATCTGGATCAGAGAGTTAAAGTAGCCCTGCCGCCCAAGAGTGTCTTCCGACAGGTTCAGGAAATCTGTGAGGCTCGACTGAGACCGATGTACGAGTTCGCCTTGGTCCCTGTGCTCCATCTGCTGCGACTGGGATACTACGTCGCCCCAACTGTTGACATGTACTACAGATTCCCCGACCCAAAGCCCACAGACTACAGAGACATCATCCGGGAACGCTGGATTCATGTGGTGCAAATTTGCGAAAGCTTAAAGAATATCGAGCTGCTCGTGATACCGAGAGAGTCAAATTTCACTCATTGGGGCCTGATTGAAGAGGATGAGGTCGCAAGGGAGGCAGCCGAGCGGAGCATTCGAGAGGCAGATTACAGAATCAACAAGGTTGATCCGCTTCGATTGCCACGAAAGCCCCAACGTCTTGAGACAAAAGTGAGCCATGTGGTTCCCCCGAAGGACCTGAAGTCACTCCTGGTCTTCCATAATCAACTGCTTGAGCAGTTCTCCTCCAAACTGAGGGAGAATGAAGCCCAGCAGGAGAGGGCCAAAATACTGGTTAGCTTATTTCTGGAGGGAATGTTGCAGTTTATTTGAGTAGATTAGCATTGAAACGGGCTATAACAACCTCAGGCACCTCCAAGTCAATCTGAATTTAAAGGACGAACACGGAAGCTCGCAGCATCTATGTATTACTTCTTCTAGATTTCTAGTTTGTAACGAACCTTGATATCGAAAGAACACCGCTCGGATCTTGATGATCCAAGTCACGCTCGCGTTTCCAGAGAAATCGGTCTTCCCAAATTAGCCGTCGAGATACAATCTAAATGGGTGGCACTTATACGGACCGCTTCTTGTTGAGACTAACCACTGGAGATATGCATCATGAGAACGAGATAACGATTGTAGGCGCATTCTCTCCTGGCAACGGTTGGGCTCTGGATGGGACAGACTACGGTTTAATAGGGATGGGAATGAGTATTTCTGATAGGCTATAGCTAAGATTACAAAAAATCTCAATAGAATGATATAACTATTTCCGTTGACGTGCGTGAAAGAACTTGAGTGGGAAATGTGAAGGTTGAGAGTCTCTCTATCGTTTACACAATCTCCAGACAAGTATCATATTGCTCGCATAGATCACGATTGGCACTGTATAACTGTTTCAATTTGTCCACGTAAATGGCATGTAATTGGTCCACCTGTTCATCTGAGGGCCATTCCACTCGGTGTGAAACTCTTATCGGTTCGCCCATCACAACCGTTATGGGCTTCTTGTACGGCATTGCACCTCCTCGCCTGTCGGGGATTCCCGTGACGCTCGTTCCATAGTATATGGGGTGCTTGAATTTCATCACATTGTACCATCTCGTTTCCAAGCGATGCCAGAAGGAGTTGGGCTTCAAGTTGACCTTGGTGTAAACACTGTTCTCGCCAAAGGCAATGCAGGGCACCAAATGGGCTCCATGTTTCAGAGCCTTTCTAACGAAGCCCTTCCGTTTGGCCAGGACCACACGCAATGTCTGCGGATCCGATAGATCAGCCTCGGCTAGTCCACCGGCAACAAGGGCCAAAAGGTTTCCCCGCGCCTCTGGATGGTTGGGCTGCTTGTAGCTCTTCTCCAATAGGTAGTCGAAGCTTCTCGAGTTCACGGAACAGTCGCCACGAAGGGCAAAAATTTCCCTCATGAGAGGCACGAAAAAGGACGTCTCGTGCACCATGAACCTGGCCCGAATTCCTGGAAATAGTTGGTTGAAGTTGAGCGCATTTGTTGCAAAGCTGGCCACACATCCAAAGGCAGCTATACCATGGGGATGGTAGTTGAGTATGTAGTTCTCGTTTGGATCTAGGCTCAGGTTTGGTGGACATCTAAGCTTGATGGGAAAATAGGCCGCCAAGTAGGTCCAAAACTTGGACTCGTGCACCCTCTTCATACGCCGGCCGCCCCTGTTGCAGGTGTGCCTGTCTGCCAAGAGGTAGCCGAAGTAGAGGATGGCCCCTGGCCAAAAGGGGGTCCACAAGGAGCAGAGAAGCGCCACAAAGACACAGAGCGAGCTCAGAGGCACCAGAGCGTACAGAGCAGTGCACAGATGGACCATAAGTGGTTCCTCTTCACTTCTCACCGAGGGCTCCCACTCGATGAAGCTCTGGTTTCCATTCTCGTCCCTCAGACCAGCTCCTCTCGGCTGGCCAGCTGTTTGTATCCTATTCTTCAGCGACTTCTCAGCTCCATGGACAGAGGGCCGCAACTTGGCCGCTCTTTTCACTGCCTGCACCCCAACCTCTTCCGCTAGGTCAATTGGCGGCTCACTTCCATCCTCGTCTTCCGGCTCCAAAAGGTGCCACTCGTCGCCACTTGACGACTGCTCAGCCGCCACGCAAGCCGGAGAATTGGTGCCCAGATCGCCGAGACGGTTTTCACTATCTACTATCACTTGCTGTTGCTCGCCAGAAGCGTTTGCCGGACGTGGCTCTCCATCGGAACTCTTGCGGCTCTTCACTTCGAACAAATTGGCCTCTTCTTCGCCCTTCTCTGCTCCTCGGATGGCAGTTTTGTTACCGTTCAGATCTTGCTCATTGTTGTTGCTTCTGTCTTGATCTTTTGTCGACTCTTGGAGCTCCCCCTTCAGCCTCCACTCAGTGCCTGTGGTGTCCATCTCTAGAACCGTTCTCCAGAGAGATGTGCTCTCGATATATCTAAACTTATCTTCGCATTGCCATGCCCAAACTATGGCACTTATAACTTTGGCCCCTATTTGTTTCAGATGATTACTGTTGAAATGCAAAGTATCCGGCTATCCTAGTTATCAGAGAGAAGCCTGTTCATACAGCGTGTGAGATTGAAGCGGAGAAAGTGAGTAGTATGCATGGAGTGAGATGCGAGAGATTGAAAGCGTAGATTGTGCTGCGTTTGTGATGGTTGCAAATTTCTAAGACGGAAAAACAACCAATAGGAGCACGAAGAAACGGGCAGCTCGACTGCCTGAGACAAACTGGACGAGTGGCCAGGTGAAAGTAGGCGCAAGCGGACGCCAAAGTTTGACCAGCCAAAAGATGCGCAATCTAAGCTTATTGTGCGCAGTTAGCTCGAACAATGTTTCTTAACGCTTGAACTGCGCTCCTGCCATTTGGCTCTTCATTTAGAGACCACGAAGGAGAGTTGTCGGAGGTTTGTGCAATTGTGTAGTCGGATTCCAGGCGGAAAACTTTCCTTTCGGCCGTAAGTTGCTCCACTTATCGTAAGGAGAAACTGGCCTCTAACCTGAGACGAAATTGGGGATCTTTCACCCGAGATCTTGCATCCTAATCATCAGACAGCAATGATGAATTTTATCTTCCAGCTTGCCAAGTTCTAACAAAATCTTCAATACGTTCTCATTCGACTAGGCGCTGTTGACTAATAGTCTCTGAGTGTCTCAACTCTTTGATACAGCCTGTTTCAATGGATTCAATGAACGATCACGAGATCTATCCTGGATTGAGGCCTTCACAAACAGAGATCAAGACTGATATCAAATAACAATGTCTGGCCGACTTGGGCCTCAGAGAGAGTCCTGTTATCCAAGTTGAAACGCTGATCCGGCTCATGATCATCAAATCCTATCTGAATACAAAACCGAGCTAAAGGCGTATCAAAATCTAATATATGCATGCTGCCATTTCGCTCCTCAAGTTTCGCCTTACTTGCGCCCCCGGCTAGCTATTGGCGTAAGCTCGATCAACTATTTGCACGTTTACCATGTGAACTCCAATCTAACTCGACCTTCATAGCAGACTCGCTAGTTCTATCCCTTTTCCTTGTTGATTTAGAGGCAGCGATTGCTCCTCAAAACAGTGCTAGCCTCGGTTAGTTTGGATGCCCTTGAGAATGAAACTGGAGGCACAGCACAAAGATGCGTCCATTCAACTATAGTCAGACTGATTGGGAAAAAGGACTCTAAAGGAGGAACCCCACTCGGCACAGGTAAGAGCTTGCTTTCAAACTCAATACTAGCAATTATCTGAAGATGTCATCGACCATACACCCTATGTCTATTTCTCTCCTCTGGTCCATCCGGCTCTTAGCTTGTCCATCGGGGCTGTTTTTAGGCCCTCCTTGCTAGGCTACACAATGTGTGAGCAACCCGAACTGACCCCGCCAGCAAAGGGCGGACTGAACGCTGTGCTGCCGCCCACTTGCAGATCCTCACAAATTGGCCTCACCACATCCACACTATTAGGCCAGCCCCGTGCTCGGGCCTCCTCCACCACGCTCGCCTTCCGATAACTCGTCCATGTCGGTCCGTCTGCTCATCTCTAGGCCCCTTTTGAGCACGGCCAAAAAGGGGCCCATCCACTCAGATTAAAACAAAATGAAAGAGATAGATTTTCGACGATATTTTTCTGGGCAACCTCGCTCTTCCTCTCTCCATCTCCGTCTCTAGCGTCGTTCACTGGCACGCCCGTGGCCGACGTGGCTGATGGTGAGCGACCAGATCGGACTCATGCGTCTCTTTAGTTCAACCAAACAGACACGAGTTTGCCACAAACAAAGGGGGCCAGCTGAATCCTGGACGATAATCAAATTGCATGTGCGCCGTCCCAAAATGCGCAAACAATTCCACCAAAACTAGCCCCAGAGGTTTGGACAACTATTGCTCCGAGCTACACGATGACAGTTAGCCACCCCACTGCTTTCACCCACTAGCATGGTGCCTCCTTTTGATGCTGTCCAATGCACCCAGAAGCTTAGGGCCGATGCTTTTGACCTAGTTGGTTCCCGATGCTCGTCATTGGAATTGGGGTGCGGGCCGAAAGGTGGAGTGGATATCAGTGGAGAGAGACGCTCGGGCCGGTGTCTTTCTTAAGCCACGTTCGGTCATTTTCCGCAAAAAAGCGCGCCTATCGCCAATGTCCAACCAAGCTAATCTGACCACTAACAACCGTGAATCGTTATTGTCCATGTGTATAAATATCAGCGGGCTAGCCTCGAACATTGTCTAACACACCAAATGTAGTGTAGCTCAGTTCGTATGAAGAGCAGAACTAGTAAATAGATCGTAAGCTGGAACTTTTTAGACATCAAAAAGTCCACTCGTTACTCATCTAACTAAATCAATTTCAGTTGCCTCAAGGCTAAGGAATCCTAGTTTCCACAAATTCTCTTCCAGAAAAGGGCGTCCAACACTTCCTTCTTGTTCAAAAAGAGGCTATAAGCGAGAAAATGGTTGAGTGTTACGGAAAGGGACAGAATGACAGCTAACGCACGTGGTTCACGTGGACCCCGTTGGGAAGGTTTGTTTATTTACGCCAGCCCATCCAGAGTTGCCTTTCCTCTGTACAATTGAACATCTTGAAATGGCATTATCTTTGTTGTTAATTGAAAGATAAGTTGACCCCCATGGAAGATGGATGTCCAACGACTCAATAGCAACTTGCAGAATCTCAAAGAGCTTCTTAGAAATCTTGTTGCCGTTTCAGCTGAACTCATCGAAACAAACAGCCTGATTGACGACGCCTCCCAAACGGATACTTTGCCCAAACCCAAATTTGAAAATCTGCTGGAAGAATTTATAAGCTCATGTAACACGATAGAGATCAATCTTAGAACCATGCAGGAATCGCTCATCCTGGGAAAATCTAGCGTCCAAAACCTGCCGATCACAGTTTCAAGCATGAAATGTGACAACCTGGAGGGTCGAATTGAGCCAATCACCGCCGATACCACCGTCAGTTACAATCAGTATCTGTCTGTTGTTAGGTACCAAGTTGAGATGGCACGATCGATCAAGTCGATCTTGGACGACTTCGTTCATGAACAAGCAAATTTGGATTCAGAAGCACGAATGATAGGAAGGAATTGATTAGACTCAGAGTCCCTTTGGTGCTTTTTCTTGGCGCTCTATAGATTATATTCTCACTCTTACATGATATATTACTCTCACACTCTTGCATCATATTTCTTCAACAAGTAAACAAAAAAAAAATTATTACAATTCATGGTGCATTCGATAAATTTGCCTAGTTATCATTGCAACTAAGGGTTGATTGTCACTGGGGATACTGGACCCAGACTATCTGAGGACTGCTCTCGGGATGCATGGAAGTTCTCAGCAGGCAGCACCTGTGTCTGATTGTCGGTCCCTCTTCCTCTTCCACTTGTTCTTGCCGCGGTCGAGTTGTGACCGTTCAAGCATTCGTCTTGGATCCAAACGATAGGTTTGCGACCCATCAGGCTCCATCTCACCGCTTGAGGTTCGGCCCGCGATCGCGATCCCCAAAATTGGCAATCATTATCCCACAGCTGAAACCAACTGCTGAAGGTTATGTTCATGGGCTGGTGGGCGCTCGAAATGGACATGCACGAATCTGGCTGCCGGCTCACCTTGATGTTTCCCTGATAGCTGTACTGGCTAGCTAGGCTCATTCCAGCTCTGGCCACTACAAGCTTGGCTGTGGCCTCGCCGGCGGCTCGCAAAGAAATCGAAGGATACAGTTTCAGCTCGTCTGCCGGGCTGGTCACCTGCTCGCCAGCCGCCAGTTTGCCGGCCACTCCGCCACCACTCTCTGGAATGCTTTCTCCAACACAGTCTGAAAAGAAGCCCATTTCGGCGTTCAAACGGAGGCCTACTGATACCTTGACTAGCCAGAGGTTGAAGTCGAATAGGGGCATATAGAGGGTCTGGGCGGGTGCCTTGTCTTCGCAATTTCGCGACGTGTCCCAAACACTACGGCCCAAGATGTTGGCATGCGCCCTGGTGGTTCGTCTCTGGTGCCACAAATACATTCGACCAACGTCTATTTTGTTTCCCAAAAAGTTTGTCGACAGCCTGAAACGGGCGAGAAATTTGTTCTCGTCGCGAGGCCCAACCAGATCATTCACTATCTCGGCAGTCACCAGTGCCTGAGCATTGCGTGGGCCAAATTTTTTCTCTCCAACACACTTGTGCCGTTTCCTTAGAACCACCTGTGGACCACTATTCGTCTCATTGGCTTGCTGCTGCTGAATCTGCTTCTTTAGCACCTCAAGCTGCTGCTGGCTCCCCAATAGACTGTTACCGGTCGAATTGGAGCCTTCCGTCGACTCTCGTTCGCTGACCATTGAGTTTCCTCCATTCAACATCTTCTGGCCCCGACCTCTGGCTGCCCTCGATCCGAGACCCTTGGATCTTTGTTGGCGCTGCTGCTGGTTGATCAAAGCATTCAAGAGGGAACTGTCGTCAATTTCGTCCAACAAATCATTGTACTTTGTGCTCCCGTTGACACCCTGCATCGAATGGGGCAGCTCCAGGCCAGGCGCTTGCAGTATCCCAATGCCAGACGTTCCATTCTGGCCACCCAACCCAAAGTTCTCGTCAGCCGTCGCGGGGATTGTCCAGCGTTTACATTGAGCCTCATCCCAGAAATTCTGGTCGTTCACCACTGCCCTTGTGGTCCTGCGCTTGTTGTCGTGAGAGGAGCCCTGAATGTTGTTGTTGGTTAGAAACTGCTGCTTGCCATTCGGCCGCTTGTTTGCAAAATACTCGCCAACTAATGCGGCCAAACAACGTCGGTTCGCCTCCAGGCGTTTACTCATCAGTGTCCCCGGTTTGACTTGTTGATCATCTGATTCACTAGGCTTAGCTTCGCCAACAATATCGAGCAGAGTCTCATCGACTAAATTGGAGCCATAACTGGGCCATTGGTTTGTGGCTGCACTTGAATCTCCAGCATCTCGACCATCAGCCCTCGAGTGTTCCTGATGATTGACGCCCCCAAAGAGTCTGAGATCATTGATAAGCTGTGCATTGATGAGAGTGGCCACGATTTCGCTCTTGAGCAGGCAGCTCGAGTTGTCGGACTTCAATTGGTCGGCCAAAAAGCGTTGAACTGGCAAGGAGTGGGCCAGCTGGCCCGAAAGGGCGTGAACACAGGCTGTCAAGTATTGGTCGGATTGGCGACAACGGCGTGCCAGATACAATATACGAGGTATCATCTCATCGAATCTGTAACGAAAATTGGCCATCGATTCAAGAATATCCAAATCCGGCGCATCAAACAACGAACAACTGGTCGATTTAAGTGATCCGAGAAGCTTGTCGACAATATCTTGGCGTTTCTTTTTGCTAACACCATTTTTGGCAGCCAATTTGGTGAGAGTCATCAGCAACTGGGCAGCGCCATCGCTGTTGTTGAAATCGTCCTCCTCTTTCAAGATAGTCTTGTTGTACTTTGTTGTGGCAATTGGTCTCGTGTTTTGGTTGACAGTGTTCACATAGACGAACTCGGGCATCTCTCGTTGACTAGTGTTCGAGTTGGCGGCCGTGGTCGATTTCCGTGCCTTTCCATTGTTGCTGGTTGACGAGGGTGATTGATCGCCATTGGTTGTTGATGTTGCTAAAACCTTTGGATAATAGAGTCGAGCAACCAGTTTATCTATCAGACTGTCGGTGGGCCGCTCGATATAGGATAATAATTCGACAAAATGGTACCTGAGACGTCGGTAATATTTTCCAATGGGCCCGTAGCCGAGCTCCTCGTTGCGCGCCACAGTCTGCAGGCGCGCGTTGCACTCGTCCACCAGCTCCAGCGCCAGATCGGCGCCTCTTCGGTCGCCAATCTTCAGCAACAACTTGAGCACCTGTTTGCACTGGCCCAACCTGAGCTCGTTCTCCTCCTTGAACGACTTGCTTATGGATCCACCCTTAGCCTGGCCCTCCTTTGCACTCTTGGCCTCTCGAGCAGCACCACTGGCGAGCCCAGAGGGCTCGTCCTCCGCCTGCTCTTGGTCCTGGTCCGCGGCCAACCCAAAGGGCATGCGGCGCTCTATGTGCCGGGCCTGCTGGGGCATCGACTGGGCGAAGCGCTCGACGGTGGGCACGCTCGATCGGCAATGGTGGCGCAGTCTGTCCATCTTGATGGTGTCCCCGATGAGGCGCGTGATTGAGTCCTCGGCCAGATCGTCGGCCAGACTGGACTCGAGCTCGAGCACCTCCTCGAGCGTGGAGTAGATGGAGCCCTTGCGTTTGGCCGTGATTCCGTTGCCCAGAATGAGCTGCGTCAGACCAAGACCCAAGTCGCCGTCCGCCGGACCATTGGCGCTTCTCCTAAGGTGGCCCGTTGGCTCGTCTGCGGCCGCCTCCTCGTGTGTGGCCAGCTTGGCGGCGGGCCGCGGGTCGCTTGGGCCGCCGGCAACTGTCTGCCGGGCCTGCTGGGCCAGGACCAGATTGGCGCCCAGCGAGCGTCTCACTCGGTTGCGGACAAACTCCTCGTTGAGACGCTGTCTCACCTGGTCGCGCATGGTGTCCAGCCGCAGCTGGTCGGCCTCCCAGGCGGCCGACTGCTCGGCCACCAGCGGACTGGGGCTCAGCTGGAGGCGCGCCTCGCGCCTCCTCCAGTCGGCCAGCGTCCTTTGCAACTCGGCCGGGTCGCCCGGCGCCGGCCTATAGAGTGGGGCCCGCTGCTTGGCCCGTCTGGCCGTGGACTTGGGTTGGCGCGCGCTCGCAGCGCCACCTGTGCGCCGCGAATCGAACTGCGCGTCCGCGGCCAGCGCGCCCGCCTGCCTGTGGTAGTCTATGGCGGAGGCCGCCCGCTTGTCGAGCCGCTTGGGCGCTGCTTGCGGCCCCTCAGCGGCAGCGTTTCCGGCCGGCGACTCACTATCAACTGTGCCCTCGTCGATGGAGCCGTCGGGCCGCCTGGGCACGGGGACGAGCCGGAGCGAGAACGAGGTGGACACCTGGAGGAGCTCGGCCACGTCGGCCAGCTGGCCCGAGCTCGCCTCATGCTGGGCCTCGTCTTGGGCCGGCGAGTTGGCGGCCGGCACTTCCGGCGTGCGTTTGGCGCGCCCCCTGGCCGCCCGCTGCGTGTGGCCCGCCTGTTTGTGGGCGCGCGTCTGTTGCTCGGCCGGCTGGCCCGAAGGCTCCACCACGAGGGACACGCTCAGCTGGCCCGCCGTGCCAGTGAGACGGCCGGCGCTGATCTGCTGCACCTGCTGGACTTGGACTCGGACGCGCTCGATGTCGGCCAGTGCGGCCAGGGCGGCGTTTGCGGGCGCCGCGTTCAGCGCACTCGTCGTGTTGATCGAGCGCAGGACGGCCACCGAGCTCGCTTGGGGCTGCAGGTTGTCGTGGCCACCGGCGTTGCTCTGCCGGCCGCCCGTCGTCCCGTTGCCATCGCTGCCCGACTCGAGCTCGCCGCCGCCCACCAGGGCCAGCACGCGCACCAGGTTCTGCCGCTCGAGCTGGCCGCCAGCGCTGCCTGAGCCGCCGGACTGCGGTCGCTGCTCGCCCTTGGCCCAGCCTTGGCCCTCGCCGCCCCCAACAGTCGCCGGCTGGACGCGCAACGCCGCCCGCTTGATGCTCTCGAGCGAGTCCGCCGACGCGTCCACCGTGTAGCGCGTCTGGTGCTTCCCAATGGGGCTCACCTCGCTCGTGCTCACCTGTTGCATAGTTTTTGTCCCGTTTGTCGAGCTTGTTGGCGAGCCCGGCTGGCCACTTGCCGCTGCTGGCTGCTGCTGGTCCAGGTTGGTGGCGAACAGGTCGCAGAGGTGGCGCTTGAAGTTCTTGGTCGACAGGTCGGTCTCGTCGGCCCCGAAGCGGATCTCCAGGATCCTGCCCGCGCGCGACTGCACAAACACGAAGGGCATCCTGAGCTGCCGCGCGTGGTCCAGGTCGCGGGCCGACCGCGCCCACCTGCGCGCGCCGCCCGCCCCCGCCGAACTCGCGCCCGCCGCCGCTCGCGCTGTGCGCGCCCGCCGCCCCCCCGGGTCGTCGAAGAAGGACACGCCCACCTGGTCTTCGGCCCCGCCCTCGACCAGGAGGCGCAGCTCGTCGTCGGAGAACTCGTAGGCGGCCTCGGGGGCTCCTTGGGCCGTGCTGGCGCCCACATAGTACTCTGGGCCGAGGTCCTCGAAGACTGACTCGTCGAAGGGGAGTCCGCCGCGCGACTTTCCGCCGCCCTTGGCCGAGCCCGCAGCCTTGCACTGGCCCGCAATGTCCAGGCCGCTGTCCTTGAAGGCCTGTTCGCGGGACACTGAGCTCCGGTCGCTCGACTGGAAGATGTTCACGAAGAACTCCTTCACCGAGCCCCACGCCTTCGACAGCCAGCCCGAAACGGAGCGCCTCACACGGCCCGCCGCCTCGCCCACCTCCTCGAGCAGTGGCTCCGCGCGGGGTCCCTCCCGAAGCATAGCACTGGCGCCCCCATCAACAACAAGGCCGCCGCCTCGCTGCGCCCTCGCCGCCCGCAACTCCTCCAGACGCCTGCTGGCCGCCCACGCGCCCCCACTCTCCCTCCTGAGCTCTGGCCCCACTTGGGCTGGCTGCTCGCCGCCCAAGTCGAGCCCAAAACTGGGCTCCAGCTCCACTATCTCGCCCATGTACTTCAGACTGCTGTTGTTCGCCGGCTCCATGCACCTGAGCCTTAGGGTGGCCCTCAGACGCACCTGCTGCTTGCTGCGGCCCCAAACTCTGGTGGAACTGTCGTAGGCGAACTGGCGCTCCTCGCCCGGCTGGCACTCGAGTCTGAGCACTTGTCTCGAGTCATTCTGTTCCGCCTTCTGCTGGTTGCCTAGACCGTGCGAGCTTGGGGTTTGTGTGCTTTCGCTTGAGGAATTGCTCGAAGTTGTCAAATTTGTCAAATTGGACTCGCCACTTGATGAACAGACCACCAGCGAGCCTCTTCCGCTGCACTGGCTGAGCAGGAGTATAATTGAAATAAATACCGTCAGCTTGGGGAAAGCTCCATTCTCACTTGAGTCCTTCTTGTGTCTTGCAGGAGAGTCTCTAATTTCCATCAATTTCCCTCTTCGCCCTCCACTTCTCGCCCCACACACACTCTCTCGGGGCCTCACCGAAAGTCTCGCCAAATGGAGGGACCCAAACATCTTTGGCTAATTATCACTGCACAGTCCCAGGCTCATGCTCGCACTTGCTCGCGCCAAGCTCCCCACTGAAAGCACCAATCGGCGCCCACTCGCTCCCAAAGGCTCTCCTCGGCGGGCTTGATTGGGCGCTGGCGGCGCTAAGCTCAAGCGGCTCGATCTGGAGGGCGAAAAAAGGGCCGAGACTGAGCTTTGAGGAGAAAAAAGACCAACTGCGGCGATTGGAAATGACGGTTCGCTGTTGAGATTGGCGCCGACTGAGCAGCAACGAGTGAGCGGCGCTGTCCAGAGTGTGCCTGTTGACTTGCTGTGTGTCAGACTGTATCTGTGTGTGTGTCTGCGGGACTTCCTCCGAGTGGAACTGAAGAAGAACGCGGAGGAAAAAATTCGCTGGAAAAAACTCTCAATGGGAGCAAACACGACTGTCTCTGGAGAGCAAAGGGGCTTGTGGATCCTTTTTTGCTGAGCCCTTTTGGACAAGGTGCGCAAGTTCGGCCGAACTTTCGTGGCCCGGCCGGCTGGCTGGCAGAGCTAGTCTGCGGCAGGCTGCCAGTCACAGTCGCAGTCGCACTTGCAAACCAAACAACGAGGCAGCCCTTTGGCAGCCTTCCTTTTCTCCTTCTCCTTCTCCTTCTGGACAACTAGCAACTAGCAACCAGTAATGTTAGGGTTACTGTTAGCCCGCACCACTGATGCAGAGAAGCCGTCTCTGTGGCGGCTTCTCTTGCGGCACCAAAGGCGCAGGCGCAGGCACCTGCCGCTCGGCCGAGGGGGAGGAACTGCCGTCTGGCCGTGCTGGCCACTTGCTGGCTTGCTGGCGCCAAACTTGGCTCCCCCATCGCCACCAAGTGCTGCTCCTCCATGGCCAAACACAGTCTACAGCCTCTCTTCTGCTCGCTTTCCATCTTCTTGCTCTTTCTGCTAAATCCGACGCCCGATTTACATTTAGCCCAACCAAACACACGACCACCAGACGCACCTCGACCTGCACCATTATTCCATCTCCGCTGGCCACAAATCAAATCCAAGCCTCCCCCTCTGAGCTGAGCTGAGCTGAGCCGAGAGGGCAGCCACAGTTTGCGCCACGCCACCAGCAACAGGGATGCACAACAATCACAGAGCCGCCGTCATTCTGGCGGCCGCCAAGACGCTCAGAGAGTCTATTCAAATGGCGCAACTTGAAATCTCGGCCGCGCCTGTCACAGTGTGTGCGACTTGTCAATGCAGTAGATCAACCAAAATTGGGCGCCTCCTAATCTGCCCGAGAGACTCTCCTCGTTTCAATTTGTGTCTCTTTCACTTCTCCCAAACAACAGCAACAACAAACACACGAAACCATCCAAGTGTGTCGATGAGGAAAATTGCAACCAATTGCAAACCAATGACGCACATCAGCACGCGCAAACAATGGACCTCCAAAAACTCGTTCACACTCCATGCAATCAGACAGACAAGTACAAATATCTAAAATATATATGAACACAACACCTTTTCGTGCACCTGAGGCAGAATTCCTCAAAGGTAGATCGTAAACCTTCGGGTTCTGCTGAGCTCGCAGCACGTCACAACTAGACAACCGTTGGGCAGAGGTCAGGAAAAATAAAAGAAGGGAGCTCGGTGGAGCATTGCCTCAGCAGGTGGGCGGGCACAGTGTGTCGGGTATGTTGTGCAACTGGCATAACCAAGGTGCAACCGACACTGGCCCAAGAAGCGAGGGGAACACCGCTTGTGACACTAGCACTAATGTCTTTAATAATAGTTCAGTAGGTATAATAGTTTCGCATTTGGTTCCATCTAAGATTTTACACTCTCACCCAACCTTATAAGCTCGTCCACTCTGGTTGATTTCAACTCAGTCCATTTGGCCAGATTTTGCTCCTGCCTCTTGACGATGGAAAACAGATGTGGCGTCTTCAAAACTTTCTTCAAAATCTTACACAAGGTAGCGGCGGGCGCCTGAAGGTCCCGGCGTGTGTAACCAGTATAATGGACGAGCGCCTTGCTCCATCTTTCTTGTACAATCGGTGGCCCTGACACCAACTTGCGTTGCAGTCCAAAGCTGCCTGTCGTAGTAGAACACGATCTGGTCAAACCAATGGCGGCCGATAGGCGAGACGATTTCATGCCCCCAGTGTTGCTGAGATCCTGCAACTGGGTCTGCCTATTGTTATTATAAACAAGATTAACAGTTGTAAATAGGGCAGCCGCTGCCAGTAGTGATGGTTTCCAATGCGCGCATTCGTACTCTGGTAAACTAATTTCCATCAAAAATTTAGCTATTGAGTGCATTTTCAAATCACAATGCGCAGCTCGAGAGAAACGCCGCAAAAAAGCTGGCGGAATTGGCCTGCCAAGACTAAAGTCCAGTTTATCCAATATATCTATCTCCATGCGCAATATGTCTCGCCTCGAGTAAACATTCTCAGAGTAAGCTATCAAATCATTAACATCTGGTGGATAGATCTCTTCGTACTTCGAGGCTACTAGTAATGCACCAAGCGCAACTAATTGCACATGACTCTGGTGCTTCACCACTACGATCTCAAAGTAACGGTCTAATATGGATATGGTCATGTACGTCGTCTCTGGGAGAAGCTCAAGCTTACGAGTCAGGTCAACGCACCAGCTAACCAGGCGATGGCGCACCTTTGGTGTGAAAATCTTTTGCTCCTTCAAGAAATCCTCCTTTACCGATTGAACCGTTTCGAGCTCATACATGTATGAGTAAATATCCTTGGCAAGATCACAAACTTGAAAAATAGCATCGCGACTATGTGAGCACGACTTGTCAATGTCTTCAATCTCTTCCTCGACTTCCCTCAATCTAGGAATACGACTAATCACAGTTTGAGATGCGGGAGCTGAGCTCACTGTTACGCTCTCCCGCAACTGTAATACTGGTTCATTCTTCTTAGTCTTCTCTGGTAGATTAATCTTAAGAGTGGGCGGTTTAGGTGGTTGAACATTTGATTTGAGGTCATGATTGGTGATCTTTAGGTCGACAAGTGTCGGGACGTCGTTTTCTGATTGTTTCACATTATTATTTATTTGGGTAGATTTAAACTTTGGTGGCGACGGAGTCTTAGTGGAGGCCTTCTTGAAGGGTAGGTTAAATTCTTGATTTAATGATCTTTTAAGATTAAGATTATTGACGCCAGCGGGAGCGAGTGCCTGGATATTATTAGCCTGAACGTTGGCGGCGTTCTTGTTGATTGAGATACCTCTTGGTCGGTTGGCAAGCATATTGAAAGTTTGATATAGTTAAAACTTAAGGCTATAATAATGAAAGTAGATAAACCATATGATGAGGATGCCTTTTAAATAAAAATGGGATCTGTTTGAGACCCTCGTTGTCGGAATCTGGCTGAATGGTTCTCGAGTGGTCGAGAGGCTGAGAGGTGTAAATTACTGGTGGAGGAGCCTTGAAGACTGAGGAAAGAGTGGATATGGGGAGCTCTTTAATATGCCATCATCGAGCGACGGACGATCAGTTGATTTGAGAGTACACCCAAAGGTAGGGGTAAAATATTCGTTGGTAAACAGGCTGGACCAGAGTTTGGAGTGTGGCGGTGAGAGCCTAGCGCCTGTTGAGTCTGCGTGGTGTTCCTAACCGACGAACGGCGGCCGCCAGAGCGAGCAGTGCGCCAGCGAACCAAAGGGAAAACGGTGGAGCGAACTGCTTGGGTCCAGTGCTGCTTTGGACGGTTAGAAACCGCCGGCCAGATCCCGCGCGTGATGAGCCGACGGCCGCGCTCCGTGTTCGCGTGTTGCTGCGGGCCCGCCCCTGCCAGTGGATGGAAATCATGACGGCCGCGCGAGAGAGAAAGCGCGCGCAATTGTGCGACGCCCGCAATGGCGCCCACCAGCACTCTGGCCGCCGGTTCTCAACGGCAAATCCACGAGCGCGCGACACGCTGCCCTGTTTGTGTTTTGCCACTTCTGGCGCTCTTTAAAGGGCAGATCAGAGAGCCGGAGTATCGGGGATTTTTCTTTGTACGATTGCATTCTGGTTTCCGCAAAGCAGAGGCGTCACAGCCTTCCTCCTTTCGGCCCTCCTGGCAAACAACTATTGCCTTGCAAGAATCTTTCTTTCGCACACACCAAGGACAACCCTGTTGAAAGATACGCGAACAAATTATTATCCAACACAACCAGCCGCAGCAACAACAACAACAACAACAATAATAATAAGCAGAGCAACAGAAGCAACTACAACAACAACCGTCCGACTCCAAACCCACAGATTTGACTGACCTACCGTATTTTATGCTCTCTCTCTCTCTTGGCTCGATCTCAAGATCAGCACTCTATTGACACCGCCATCGTGAGATAAGAAACGGATACTAGTATATAGATCACGAACCACAGAATAACAGGGAAAATGCCTTCGAAACATATCATGTACTCTGATAAATATTACGATGACAAGTACGAGTACAGGCACGTTCAGGTGCCCAATGAACTGGTGAAGTTTGTGCCCAAGGACAAACTGATGACTGAAGAAGAATGGAGGGGACTCGGAGTACAGCAATCACATGGTTGGATACATTATATGATTCATGAACCAGAACCTCATGTACTCCTCTTTAGGAGACCCATACAGGGTAAACCGCCATCGCAAGAGGAACAGTTCAAGATGGAGGAAGAGATTGACGAGTGTACGTGATAAATGTTTTTCCAGTTTGTCCATACAGAGTCTTATGATGCCAAAATATAGTGTGAAAGAAGAGGATTGAATCAAGATGCTTCAAGAGGCGTGGTTAAAACGATGGTGGTTATTGTCAAACTTATGGTATTGATTAGAATTCTGATACCAATAAAAAGATGGTCGATTCATGAGAAGGGGCTCGAGTTTCTATTCTTCGTTTATAAATAAAATCTTTGAGAGAACATAAGGTCCACAAGTGTTCGCGTTGTTTTGATTATTTATCATCGCATATAATGGAAGCTGTTCCTTGTCAGCTGGCTGAGATGAAATTGGCATAGTAGCTTTTGGTGAAGTCGACCATGACATCTTGTGTACACTCTGGTAGCTCGCCAGTTACCATACCCGGGGATCCACTGACAATAGAGAAGCATGGCACTATAGTTCCAGCTGGCAGAATTGTATCATCCGCGATTGCACAACAACTCTTCAAGACACAGTGTCTTCCTATCACACAGTTTTTTCCAATATGAACATAAGAACCAACCGAGACTGCACTGACGATGGAGTTTTCGCCTATGTAAACATGATCATTGATTTGCATACCGAAGAAAGCGTACCCCTTTGGATACCTCTTGAAAGGTGGTCTAATGATGGCCTTGCTACTAATTACACAATGGCGGCCAATTTTGACACTAGCCAAATCGCCTCTAATAACACAGTTTGATTGGATGATTGTTTTGCCGCTCAGCATAATGTTCTGACTACCACATAGGACGGACTGCCGGCAGACCTTGTTGCCTGAGCCTGTGACTATATAATGTGCTGGATTATAATAAACAACCGGGGGATCCATCTGGGATTTGGTTCGTGCTATGGTGGGGCGAGAATCTTGTCAGAGGCTGGAGCAAATGGTGTCCCGTACAGATGTTTGCTCCATCGAGTCGTCCAAAGGGTGAAGTTAATAAATGAGCACCGGGTTCATTTGTATCTAATATTCTCTGTATGATGAGTTGTGATTATCTTCCATAAGTCAAGTGTGAGGATTGTGTTATGATTGTGATAGATGGTGGGCTAGTTTGCAACTGACAACAAGGAGCTCACGTGCGCGCTTGGATCCTTTGTCCAAAGTGAGCACCGTGTTTCGAGACCACCAGAGGCCGCATGCGTATCCCAAAGGCGAGGATTATTATCAAGAACAAATCCTTGCCAGCAAAGCCCCGTGAAAATTGCCCCAATCTCTGGCCGACTCTAAGCTCTATTATCACTCATCACTTGCCCATGGTGTCGTGGATGGTCTTGCTGAGGCCTTCCTCCACACGATGGGCCATTTCGCCAATTGTTCCACGAACGGGCGAACGCCTGAACCCAAGGAAACTGCCATTGGAACCACGTCCCCGGTAAATGAAATAGGCCGAAGCAAGACCGGCCACCAGACAGACGGTCAGGACACGGCGACGGATGCGCCTGTTGCGTCTAAATCTCTGCCTCTCGAGCAGTTCCAGCTCCTCGTCGTTGAGCTCCTCCTCGATGTGGTCGAGGGCCGTCTCGTAGCCAGTTAGAGGCGAGGTCATCCTGAGCAAGAATTCTGGCATCAAACGCTCATACCAGTACAATGTGGCTGCCTCATGGCGGCCTTGATGGTGGCCACGAGCTCGGCGCTGACGATTGAGACAAGTGTTGCCCCCTCGATAGCTGCTTATGGGGGCGTCCTGAGAGTCGAGCTGCCTATTTCGGCCCACCGCCAAATCGGCCATCTCTGGATCCAATCCGTCGGCTACACTAAAGTCGTTCAGACGGTTGCTGTTCCTCCTCATGCCACTGGCCGTTGGTGTGGGCTCACGGCGAGCCCGCAACGAAGACGTACCCGCCGAGACGTTGTAGGTGCGCCCGGCGGCTCCGTTGGCCCTGCTCGTGGCTGACACTCGCAACTCCCTGTCTCTGGGCGGCGAGGAGGCGCCACTTTCCGAGCTGGCAGAGGAGGTGGCCGCCTCGGCCCGTCTAGACCTGCTCCTCGACGAGCCCGAACGTCTGCTGCTCTGGGTGGCCCCACTTCTCCTTGAGGCCGGCCGTCTGCTGCTGGCGGCCAATGGCGACGGACTGGCCGGCGACTCCTGTGCTTCGGTTCGTCTAGCCGCTCTTGAGGACATTGTCTAGCTTGTATTAGCTAACTAACTTAGAACTGGACTAACCTTGACTGGATTCGTTTGGACTAAATTCGATGGTATTCAACAATTATTGGCAACACTCGGAAATTAGCAACACTCAGCGGGAAAGGCAAACTGGCACTTGTCCTGAATGGCGAGTCCGACTGACTGGGCGAAGTGTTTTTATGCAAGGGAGCTGCAAAAGGTGCCAATCCGGACGGAAGATCAAAAGAGGAAGCCTAATTGGAGCTCCAGAAGCCGAGGTGGCGGTCAGACGACGAGGCTCAGGTGTGTTTTGGGTCATTTTTTCCGCTTCCTAAGGGGCGCGAGAGTTTTCTCTTTTTTCCAGCGAAAAAAATTGCACAAAATTGTCTGTGAAAAACCAAAACACGGCCAAAAATCAGCAACATCAAACACAAACAAATTCCATTCACAAAGTTTGGTTCGAAAAAAAGCATCCAAGATCAACAAAAACCATCAAATCAAATATTCCTTTGTGAGCATGAACCCCGCCAGCTCGCGTCTCTTCTGATCTATCCGACGCCAAAGCCAAATGCAATTCCATTGCAACTCCATAGCAATCTTCAGAATTTCCCTCCTTGAAGCTCGAACTTGCCAACTTGCACTCTGAGGGGCCATTTTGGCGAGACTGTGAGAGAAAAAATAGCACTCACCTGTGAGATACTGCCCTCAGAGACAGTATCTCACAGAAGCAGTGTGGTAGAAAAAGATGGATTTCCCTCATTGCGACAGCGTTCAAAGTCCTCAAGTGGATTCCCTGCAGTCAAGGTCCCATTGACTCGCCTTGGCCCCTCGACAGAGTGTCTCTGGAGCCATTGTTTGAGCATTGGCAAGACGCTTTCGGCCAGCGATCAGTGGCCGATTGTTTGTCGTTTTGCAAAGTTTCATTTATTCATCCTGAGCGCAGCCAAACAAACTGGGCCTGAATGGAGGGCGTTTGTTTTCTCTCTTGTTTGCTCTGCCAATGAGCGCAAGAAATTTTTCCCCATCGAGCCTGAGCACCGTTGAGGCTGTGGGTCGGAGGCGACAGAGCTAAGCTGTAGTATAAGATGACTGCAATGCGATCGAGTGCACCTCTCAAGCGAGTGGGTGCGTCAAGGCTGCACTGGAATTGTGTCAATGAGGATGAGAGGCAACATTTTGTTAAACAAAGCAGCCGGAAAATAATTGGCCAAATTGGAAAAATCCGGATGGAGTGGAATCACCCAGAGGGCTGCCCTAAGATGAGATGTGGAACAAAATTAGAAATCTCTCTTTCTTTCCTTATTTCTGCAAGCAAGGCGACACAAGTTCACCTGTTTGAGGGGTGCCACTAAGGCGCAGAGACTGTGTATGGGCGCGAGTGTGGCCCAATAGGATCTCTGGTTGTGTAATTCAATGTGATCTGGTGGCTTGTCTTTGTTGACAATGCAAAATTGACTTGTCTCCTCCAAGTTCAACGGTCTGGACGCGCTGGCAAATAACAAGCGGCGGCAAGATTGCACCATTGTGCCGCTGTCAAGCTCAATTACGAGTGCTCGCAAGTCGCCCAAGTGGACGAGAAATGGAAAGGAGCCAAAGCTGTGCAACTGCAACCCGTTTGGGTGGCCGCTTTTGCCGCTTCATCCCATCGAGTGCACTTTGATCAAAGTTGGCCAGTTTGTGTCTGCCTATCTGTGTTTGTTGGCCAGATTTTGGCCAGATTTTATTATTCTAATCCAACTGGTTTGGAAACAGTTGCCAACTGTTGAGATCGATTCTTGCTCGAGTGTGTTGGGGGACAAAACAAGGGCCAAATTGGACGAGATTGAGACGGTCTGGAATGAATAAAAGCGGCTTGCTTGGCGCAACAGGTCAGCATAGGCAGTCGAGCATCAGTTGTCATCGGACTTAAAGGAAAGGAAAGGAAAGCAGCGAGATAGTTTCACAGTGAGAGCGAGTGGTATGCAGAGTCTTTGGTTAGATTATATTTATTTGTTTCACTCGTTGCAAGCGAGCGTCAGTTTGAGATTGTAGCTGGTGACTGAGAGACTTTAGATCGACTTTGAGGGGCGATTTTGGTTTTGAGAGAAAATATTGCAAGACTGGACAGTTGTGGGCAAAGTTTTGGGCGAGAAAAGCTTCTGGAGGAGTGAAAAAAGGAGGAAAAAGCAAACAGAGAAGAAGAAGAAGAAGACACAAAGTAACGAGCAAGAGTTGGCGGCAAACAAAAAGGGAAGCAGCCAAATAGATTAGGAAGAGTTCTCCTTTATTATTATCATCATCATTTGGGCCGCCCTTTAGAGGAGCCCAAGGGAGAGTGAAATCGGCCACACGCAAGCAGCAGCAGACAGGCTGACTGGTCAAGAGGGGCGTGGAGTGAGTGGAGTCTGAGGAGAAAGAGAAAGATAAACAGAGGAGGATAAACAGTGAAGACAAAATGAAGCCATCAGCAAGTTTGAGGAAGAGGAGCTGCGGTTGCCAAAGAGCAGGGCAAGTGGTGGTGGCCCCCAAAAGGATGCACACCGGCAGAGGAGGAGGAGGAGGAGGCGGATCCCGCGGGATTGGGCCGGAGACTGTGGAGGCAGATGGGCGGTTGGCGAGAGGAAGAAGCAGTGTGGCCCTGTGGAGCCTAAGCAGTGGGGCCCTTTGTGTGCTGGTGCTGGTTGCCTGCGTGCAGCCGCGCACTGCACTGGCAGGCCCGCCGGCCACCAATTCGAGCGCGCCCGTGGGCGCGGCCGCCGCGACGGGAGGGCGTGCGCGCGGGCCCGCCGCCGAACGTCTCCAGACGCAGGCCAGCACCCAGGCCATCCAGCGGGTGACCGAGTGGGCGGGGGCGCCCGCAGTGGGGGGCGTGGCAACGACCGCGGCCCAAAAGACACCAGCCGCCACATCAATCCAGTCGGCGGCCTCCATTGCCAACGCAAAGGTGCACAACGGCGCCCAAGACATGCAACCGCTGGCGGGCCACCATTATGGCAAGTCGCATGGGGGCGGCCACGGCAAGTACTACATGTACGCCGAGTCGCCCAAGAAGGGCTCCTACAAGGCGGGCTTCAAGAGGGGCAACCACAAGCACATGATCGAGCGCAAAGAGTACCAGCACAAGTCGCACGCGGGCGGCTACATGAAGTGGCACAGCAAGAAGGGCAAGGGCTCGCACAAATGGGAGTTTAAGCACCACGACAAAAAGGGCAAGGGCCACCACTACTGAGCTGCCTTTGGGGGAGGGCCTTTGCTCGGCGCTCAGTGTCCAGTGCTTAGTGCTTAGTTCAGGCCAATAAGTCGGAGTCGGTGTGTCGCGGTGCGCTGCCCCTCTGGTGTGGGGCGCGCATATGGCGCGCAGGGCCGAGAAGTGGGCCTCAGGCTGGCCGCCAGCGAGGCCTGAGGGCTGGCCGCGAGTCAGACCTAAGGGCCGGCCAGTGCGGCGGAGTGGCGGCCGGCGGCGCCTCGGATGAAGTTATCAAGTTATCCCGAGGCGGCGGGGCGGAAACGGGACACGCGACGCGCGGGAGGCCGCCAGTCAAGAGTCGCTCTGGGGGCGCTTGTTGAGCGGCGCTTGTTGTGGGCCGCTTGTTGCTGATTGCCGCCATTGAGGAAGCGCCGCGGCGGACCACCAAGCGAGTCGGCGCGCGGCTCTGTGTCATTAGGGGCCAATTTGGGGGCAGCGCCTGGAGGTTGGCCGGCGAGTGAGAGTGCCAGTGGGCCGCTGGGCCGCTGGGCCGCGCTGGGCCAGTGCAGTGCGTGCGGGGCGCTTAGGTGTGCCGCGCGTTGCAGCTAGTCTGCGCCAATTGGGCCGACTGGAAGCCGGCGAACTGTAGACTGCAGTGCGCACTGTGGACTGCAGTCTGCGGGGCCGCACTGCACACTGGCTGCAGCGGCGCGCACTGAACACTGGGGCAAAGAGTGCGCTGAAGACTAGGGCAGAGAAAGCAGTGAAGACTAGGCCAGAGACTGCAGCGACTGAATTGCGCACCGCCTGCAACAGTCCACAAAGAGGCCGCACCAAAGGCACGAGAGCGGCGCCGGAATGCGGCCAGTTGTGCCGCCAGCCCCGCTTATCAGCGCCACAACTGGACAGTGATAACCGATTTGGCGTCCGGCGGGCCACCGGCGACGCGGAATCACGCGCGGCCAGGTGAGCCTCCTGAGAGTCATCTGAGAGGCGCGGGGACGGCCACCGGCGGGGCAGTTGGGCGGACACTCATCGGGAGTGAGCCGAGGCTGACACATGGGCCAATCGCTCATCAAACGGGCGGCCATAAAGAGCCGGCGCTGCTCCTTGGCGGCGGGCCAACAGTGCACCTGTTGGCCTCCTTAGGGCTAGACTTTCGAGCGGCCTTTCGGGCGGCTTTTCGAGCAACTGGCCAGAGGTTGGCGGCGGCGCGACAAAAAGAGTGCCGCCGTTGCGCTTCATAAAACACACGAGCGCGGCCGCCGCTTCCGGCCGGAGGGCGAAAGTGCGCCCGATTGCGCCTGAATGGGCCCATTGTGGCTGCTTGCTGGCCTCTGCTCGGCCGCCAGAGACTGGGATTGGAGCGGGAGGAGGCCCGCAGGAAGGCCGCCAGGAAGAACAAGAGGCGAGGGAGGAGCAAGTGCGCGGCGTTGCGCCAGCGCCGCGCCCACTCGGGCCAGCCGCCAGCCGCCAGCCGGCCAGATGTTAGGGCCGGCCTTGTGTTTAGCGCAGGAAGAGGCGCGCGAGTGGCCGCGCGCCGCAATTAGGCCCAGTCTGCCGGAATTCCTCTAGCTCTGCTCCACTCTGGCCAGCTCTTATCCAGCCTAATCTGAGGCGCGCGCCTCCAACTGCGCGCCGGCAACAGTCCCAAGCGGCTTGCGCAACGCTCGGCGAACCTAAGGGGCTGAGGCGCGAGGGAGCGAACTTGGAGAAGTGGCGCACAGGCTGACGCAACGCAGACTGTGCGCGGCGGACTGTGTGCGGCAGACTGTGTGCGGCGGACTGTGTGCACTGCTTCTTGCAGCGCTCCTCAAGCGGCGCTTTGCACTGCCCGAGGCAACAGAGGCAAAAACAGAGGCAACAACTGGGGCAAGAAGTGAGGCAGCAAGTGAGCCAACTCATGGACTCAACGGCAAGCGAAACAGGCAGAGGCCTGCAAACTCATCAATAGTCGATAACAACACTGCAGTAGGGGCAATAATAACAATAACAATAATAACAATAATAGTAATAATAATATCAGCAGCAGCAGCAGCATAATAAACTAGAGGCGCAAAGGTGAATACAGAGCAGCGCTAATTAGCCCCACTCTCAACTTGTGAGTTCGCTTCTCTTCGCAACCTTCCCAATGCGCATTCTCCTCCCCCGAGACTGTCTTCGCCTCCTCGCGTTTTGGCCAAGCTCCACTCTTGGCCACTCACAAGAGAAACAGACTCGTCCTCTTGAGCCAAAACTCTCCAGTGGCCTTCCTCTGGCTAGAGACAGCCCGCCGCCTTGAATGAGCTCCAGCTGGTCCCAATCGGGCCCATCGAGAGGGGCGAATTCCGATGAACAGTGGGCCGAATTGAGTGCTCATTGCAGTGGGCAACAATATAACAGAGTGTATAACAGATCAGCGACAGCGCGAAACATGGACGAAAACGAAATAATCATCGCTTATTGAGCCACTCGCTCGACCTCCAGCCACTCTCTCTCTCTTGGCCAGCCCAGCAAACGCGGCCCAGCTCGCGGCGCATCCTCACGAGCTCGCCGCTAAGCTGCTAATCTGGCTCGCCAGCCCAGATTAGCTCCCCTTTGCGGGCGGCCCAAAGGTGGCGGGCCGCGCGGGGGCGTGGCCGCACAAGCAGGTGGGCGTGGCAGAGGCCCGCGCGCAGTTCGGCCCAGCGCACAGCTTGGGTTCGGGGCGCTGCTGCGGGCCGAGCGCGCGCACACGAGCGAAGGCAGCGCTGGCCCGCCGCCCGCAGGCAGTGAGCAATGGCCTGGGCGCATTGTGTTGGCCGCGAGCTCGCCGGCGACTGTCTGTGGACTATCTGAGAGGACTCTGTGTGGAAAATCTTGGCAACTTCTTCTCCAATTTCTGCTGCCCCCGAACGATTGCGTAGGTCTATTCGGCGCGGCCATTGCTCGCACGCGGCGCTCGCTTTCCGCCCGGCGCGCCTCTCAACAGGTGAGCGCCGGCCCAGGGCCGCCAACAGGCAGTGGCCCGCGCAAATCGGGCCGAGCTTTCGCCTGGAGCTCGCGCAGGAATTCGGCCTATTAGTCTGAGGGCTAATTTCCTCCCATCTGGTCCAGGCTGGTGGAAAGCGGGCGGCCGACGAGCAGCACTTGTGCGGACGGGCGGCCACTTGCGCGAACTGCCCGCCGCCTTTTCCCACAGCTTGGGCCACACAGTGTTGCGCGGCCAGTGCGGCCAGTGCGGCCAGTGCATGAGTAGGATGAGGAGGAGCCACTTTGGGGTGAAAAATGAAAACATTTAGACCTGAGGGGCACTCGCAGAGAACAATCGGAGTGTCCCGCAGCTAGTCTGCAGCCGAACGGCCAAACGGCGGTCCAATTTCAGCCGCGGGGCGCCCACTCGCCGACCGCAATCGGCGGCTCATTTGCGGAATTGGCCGTTGGAATTCCCCGCCAAATGGAAGCGAGCCGCCCGATCGATGGCCACTGACAGTCTGTAGCTCGCCGCTCGCCGGCCGCCCAAAGGAGGCGCCGCCCGCCACAATGGGCGCCCCACGGACCTGTTGAGAGCCGCCCGCTCGGTCTGGCTCGGCGGCGCATTGTGGGGGCGCTTTCTCGGCCGGGAATGTGCGGGGCCCAAAGGCCGGCCGTTCGAGAGGGCGCGGCACTAGCCGAGGAGGCGCTACACCTAAGGAGGCGCTTTAGCTGAGGAGGCGACTGTGTGCCGCTGAGCGAGCGGCACACAGTCTCCAGTGCGCAGTTCGCACACTGCGAGCGCACACTTCTTGCACGAGCGAGTGTGTCGTACAACGCACACTGACTGCACTGCAAATTGCAGTCTCCAATCGTGGCGCAGCACAAGTGTCAGGCGCTTGTTGTGCGCGCCGAATGGGCGTTCGTGCATTGCTCGAACGAAAGTGCAACTCGCACAGTGCAAGTGTTTGGCCTGCACTCTGCGCGCACTTACACTAAGCATTGTTTGCCAGCCCCATCGGCCCCCAAACAATGGCCTCAAGGGATTCTCCGCGCCCTCAACCAGCCGGGCCCCACTCCTCGGCCGTCTTCATTGAAAATTGGCCTCTTCTCCACACTTCTAACTCTCACCGGCAAGCATTCGTCCCTTAGCACTTAGCGCCAATTCCCATCAACGAGCAGCGCTCTTTGCCGACCAGCAGAAGCAGAGGATTGCTTTCCAGTGTCCAGCATGTTTGGCCGCTCTCTGTCCTTGGGGCCCGTTTGGTGTTTGGTGTTCTGTGCTTGCTGTTTGGTGTTTGGTGTCGCCGGCGACAAGGGCCCCTGGCAGGCTGGCCGCGCGAAAGCAAAGTGTGCAAATGAATGTCGGAATTAACGCTTTCACAAGTCCACTTGGGCCAATTGTGGGCCGGCGCTAGTTGTCGGCCCTCCAGCGGCAGCCAATTGGGCGCAAATTCCGCCGCCGCCGCGCCTCAAGAAGCTCAAGAAGCTCAAGATGCTCAAGATGCTCGCCCCAAAAGGGCCAAAAGTGAGCACTGACCAGGGCGAGAGCAATCTGGCCGCCAGCTCGGCCCCCGCGCGCTCCTCTTCTGTGTCCCTCTCTCTCTCTTTTGTCACGGAATTGGGCAGCAAATTTTGTGCCCAATTCGGCTAAGGGGCGGCCCAAATGCGGCCACCAATGGGCCAACTGGCCGCCCATTTCCAGCCGGCCGGCAGCAACAATCACTGCTCCAAGTGCGCTCACTCTCAGCCCAAACTCAGCGCAGACTCTCTCTGGCTCTTTGGCCGCAGACTCTCCTCGGCCGCCCCTCAGCCTGTGGGCCACGCCAACGCCAATGCAAACAAAACTGCTCCTCCCTCGTCGACATTTCCACCAGCAGCCTGTCGGCGACCATTTGGGTCTAGCAGAGGCGAGCAGAAGCCGGCAGGAACTAGCAGAGACTAGCAGAAGCAGCCACAAGCGGCAGTGACTAGCACCGAGCAACTAGCAGCGACAAGCAGAACTCGAACACCGACCGAGCGGCTCTTGTTTCGCGCCGCCCTAATGGTGGTGGCCACTCGCCATTCTCTATTCTCTATTGGCCAACTCGCCGACTCCAAACAGGCGGCCACATTTCACACGTCCCCCCCGAGAGCCAAGCCCAGCCGGCGACAATCTCGCCCACTCGGCCAACCAATGGCCGCCCGCTCGCCATATCGATTGCCGCCCCTCGCGGCCACAATGGCGGCCCACTGGCCACTGTGTGCCCATTGCGGCCAGCAAGGCGCAACACACACAGTCTCCGAGCCGGGCCCACTGAATGCAATGGAGGGGCCATCCGGCCACGGCGGCTACTCGAGTTTCGCCCTCCGCTTCCTCTCGGCGGCGCTCTCTGTGGGCCCGCTAGCGCCTGTATGCAAATAGAGCACAGGAACGGCAGCGGCAGGCGGCAACAACAACAACTTGTACCATTCAGAGAAGGCCACTAAATGAATTGGCTTCCTCTGGGGCGGCCCTTAGCTCTGGCGCGCAGGAGAAGGCCTGTTGCTGGCTGGGCTTCTGTGCGCTGTGCCGCTTTTCTGTGCCTTTTGGGGTTCGTGTGCGCGTTTGGTTCGTGTGCGCGCGGCAGCAGTTCGCCCGCCAGCACTGCACTGGGACAACTCTGTGCCGCCCTGTGCGCTGGCCCACGCTCGCCGCTCGCACATGCGCCGGCACATGCGCTCGCCTCCTGCTGCATTGGTGCGCGGCCCCTCCGCACTGGCCTGGTGACACTGTGCGCGGCGCGTGCACTGGTCTGTGGGGAAAAGTGCAAAAGTGCACTTTTGCCACAATTCGCAACTCGCTCCCACAGAAGCAACGCAGAGGAGCGCGCTCACACTGCTCACTGTACTCACTGTGCTCACTGTGCGCACTCGCTCGCACAGTAGCCCTCTTCTGGTCGCACAGAAACTTACACGCACTCACTCGCACCAAGCAAAACTGGCACCAACTCTCCCGATAACACTCACTGGCACTCGCACTCGCACAAAAGCCGCCGCGCTCCCGGCGGTAAAGTTCAACTTCCGGCGCGACCTTCCTCCTGCTCGCGCGGACCTCCTCCTGCAGGAGGCTGCCGGGGCCGCCCAGCGGGCACACATTCTTGCCGCCTCACGTCCGGCCCGAGCAGCTGCGGCCGCGACCCCGACGCGCCGCAAGAGGTGCACCCCGACAGACAGACTGGGGCAGACTGGGGCGCCCCAGTCGGCCGGCCAGCCCCAGCCTGTCGCCAGCTGCTCGCTCGCAAGCTGCCTCCAATCTCCCCTCGTGGCACTTTTCTCTTCCTTTCCTCTTCTCTCTTTTCGCCTCTCGCCTCTCGCTTCTCGCTTTACGCTCTCACTGCCGCCTGCCCACTGGCCACACCGGGCCGCTGACTGGCGCCAGCTGACTGGTGTCGCGCGAGCATCTTGCACGCTCCCATTGGCCCCGCAGTGCCGGTGGCGCGCCCGCAACGTGCTCCTCCAGCCCCCAACTCAGAAGGGCGCCCACCGGCCGGCCTCGGCGCACGCGGCGCTCAATGGGGCGCACAGGAAGCAGTGGACATCTGCGGCCCGTGCGCGTTCGCCGGCGGCCAACGTGGCGCCGCGGACAGTCCGCGGGCCGCGTGCAACAAGTCGCAAGGAGGCCACTTCCGCGGCGGCCCCTTTGCGCTGGCCGCGCGCACCGAGGAGCGCGCGCCCTCCAGCCAAGTGGACGCGCGAGGCGGCGGGCGCGCCGGAAGCGACGGAAGCGGCCACTTCCTGGCGGCCGGGGGGCGGAAGTGTGGCTTTGGCGGGGCTGCGAGTTGCGAGTTGCGAGTTGTGGCTGGCAACTGTCGTGAGTTTTGGCTGAGCTGCGGCTGAGCTGTGGCACCTGAGCGCGCGTACGACTGGGCCGCGCGTACGACTGGTGCGAACTGGACTGGTGTCGTGCAGCGCGCGGCAAGTGCGCACAGTGTAAGGCGCGAGCATAGCTGAAGCGCGAGCGCGGCCCCAGCGAACTTGGCCGCCTTCTTGCGCACACTAACAAGTGTTGTAAGGCGCAATGGTGCAGCGCAGAGGCGCGCTGCTTGCACAAGCAGCAAGCAGTGAGCACCATCGGCGAACAGTAAGCAGCAAGCACCAGTAGTAAGCACCAGTGGTAAGCACCAGTAGTGAGCACAAACAGTAAGCAGTGAGCAGTAGGCACAAGCAGGGCCCCCAAGGTCGTTTGCTGCGTCCGCCGGCGAGAGAGACTCTGTCCAGGGCAGTGTGTGGCTCTGTTTTGATGACAAAATCAGTGATGCGTCGCAGGTGCCTTTGTGCGCACTCACGCTCATTACTGGGCCGCTCTTCTCGATCTAATTGTGCCCCTCCGAGAGGTTGTCTGCGGCGCTTTGGGGTGGCCGAGTGGCAGTCGTCAGACTGGCCCACTGGCAACGAGGGCCGGCCGCAACGAGCTGGCCAAGCGCAGTGAGTGAGTGAGTGGGCAAGTTTTAACAATGCACACACATAACAGGCGGCCAGTTAATAGTTAATAGGCTGCCCTCGCGAGCACAGCTACTCTCTGGCCGAAAGTGGGCCCGCCAAGTGGAGACTGTTGCGCCTCGTCCACCGCTTGCAGCTCCCCTGTGGCCAGCCAGACGAAACGTCACCAGAGCGACTCTCAGACTGACACACGCGCACGCTAAGGGCCGGCGGGGCGGGAGGCGCGCACTGCGACAAGAGGCAAACAGGAAACGGAAGGCCCGGCGCGTGGCCTATGCTTAGGCTGCGTTGCGAGCTAATGGTGGGGGGCTACTGCGCGCGCCAAGGCCCATTTGGCGGCCAGTTCTTTGCGCAGAAGACTGGCTAGAGACTGGCTCGTGCAGGCGGATGTTAATTGGCATTGTTGGGCGAGCGCGCGCGTCCAAAGAGCGTCCAAAGAGCCTCCTAAGGGCGTCCTAAGGGCGGCCAAACGGCGGCCAGAAGCTGCAGGCGCGCCGCCCAATTACTTGAAATGGCCTCAGAGGCGGATGATGCAACAAGTGGAGGACAAGGAGCGCCGCGCGAGCACTCACGGCGAGCCATAAGGCGCCGCCGTTTGGCTTCAGGCGCGCAGACACAAAGGAGCAAAATGGATCACTTTGCTGGGCCGCCTTTTGGCGCCGGCCGATCGCAATCGAGAGAGCGAGAGAGCGAGAGAGAGATGGCCAGCCGGGCGGCCAAGCCTCTTGACGTGGGCAACAAGTGGTCGCCGGCAGCGCGCACAGACGACTGCTTGTTTTGCGCCGGTGAGCAAGCGAGCGCTGGGCCTGCTCACTGCCACTCCCCGAGGAGCGTCCATTCAAGTGATCGCCAGCAGCAGACACAAGCTCCAGGCACAGGCTGCAGGCTGGCCCTCCAGAGGCGGCCACGAGACACAGTCTCTGCCAGGGGGAACACACACCGGCAGGCATTCTTGCGCGCCCCCATCGGCCGCAAGCGCGTCCAGCTGAGCGCCGATTCGGCCGGCCAAATGCGTTCGCTCGTCTTCATTATCATCGATATCAAAAGTCCATCTCCGCATTCCGATGCGGCGGCCGAGTGGCGGCGCGCTCGCTTTCGCCGATGTCGATTTCGGTAGCTGCAAGCCGAAGCTAAGGGCCCACAGCGCCGGTGGGCCCCGAAAGGGCGCGCGAACTGGGCTTCTGGGGCGGGCGCGCCCCAAGTGCAACCAGCGCGATGCAGGCCCAGTGCTGCGGATAAATCCCCGCCCGCACGCCCATTGCCCCGAGCACCAGAATTGCCCCAAGTGGCGGCCGGCGCCCAGAGCAGGGCGCACATCTTGCGTATGTGTGCAACATGAGTCCCCCAGGCCAGCGCGCTTCTCCTGCTCGGGCGGCACTCTTGGCTCGCCCCCCGCTTGTTGCTGACCATGGTGGAAACACAATGAAAAGTGGCCACGGCGCACGCGCGGACCTTACTGCCGCGTTGCTCGTCCACCAACACTGCCACAGAGAGAGAGGAGCCTGTCCCCGTGTCTGGCTGGCTGGATGGCCACTCGTTCGCAGTCTCTGCTGTCTGTCTGTCTGTCTGTGTGTGATTTGATTGTCCGCTCGGCCAGACTTCCATTCGCCCCAAACAAACCCCCATGAGCGACCAGAGGGAACACATCTAACGCACTCATACGCGCGCACATACACACACGCATGCAGATTCCATTCGCACACACCAACTTTGCACCACTCGCCGCGCTCGCTCTTGAATTTTACGCCTCATTCTCTCTCGCCCAAGATACAAGTACTCAACAAACAAGTGCAACTCTCTATCTCATATCTTCCTCAAGCAGCTCCTCGCCAACAGTTCATACTTACACACACACACACGCAGACACACAAGCCGATCAGAAACAACAACACACTTCTCTTGCAACTCCTTTCATCTTACAATATTTGTTTTACCACAACACAATATACTGCCATTATTTCCTGTTAATAGACCATGCAAAGCGAGACTAGAAATCATCATCTTCACAGCAATTATTCCATTCATCAGAAATAATAGTCACTCAGGCAACAGGGGCACAGAGCCATCTTTTTAACATTTTTCCCAACTACATACATCTTGCCCCCTGGCATAGCCTTGAAACGAATTCAAAAAGAATTATAACTTTATTGTCCAAGTGACAACAAGTGGCAAGAATAAAGGAAAAACAACGATAAGAATTGAAAAACAATCAAACAGTCAAGATTCACTGATAAGACTGCCATTCTAAACAATCCAAAACGTTGACACACTAACATAGTTATCAGCATTATTATACACATTGTCTCATTGTATAAACCTAATTGTGTGTGTGTGTTCGTCTCTCTTTGTGTCTATGTCTTTCTCTATCTCCCGATAGAGATAATGATCAACAGATGCCAAATGTCAAAAAATACAGATTAGCTTATTGCTTTCAATAATTACAACTTCCTAAGGTGTCTCATAATCATCGAGAGGATATTGATCAACGAAAAGGATACTAGCTCTAGAGGCGATAGAGACTTGCATAACATCTCAGTATACAATACCCACCAAAGCCGAGACTGTAAATTGGCTCTGTTCTAATGAGCTCCATTCCAACAGGATCGTAACAATTATGAAAACTAGGAGATTATTGGTCGACAACAATTTGCACTCGACCAATATGGCGAGTTGCTCCAAATTGTTCACATTAATGATCCTCATGACCACAATTGTTATACAACTAAACAGCTCTAGTTCTAGTTATATCGTTAATGCAAAATCTTTTACAAATCCTCATAATGCCACCATCGGTCATACAGATGCTATGGCCCAGATGCAGCCTCAACCAAACAATCAAGGCCACTCACTGTCCTCATTTACAGATAATCAAAGTGATAATAATATTAATAATAATCCAATTACTAGTACACAACAGCTGCAATCAACGACGAATTCACGACCAGAAGCGGCTGCCGTCTCTTCGCCGTCCACCAGTCATTTGAAGCCACCGGTTATTGTTAGCAAGTCAGTAGAGGTTGTTGTTGCTCCTGGAAGTAATGTCACTTTATATTGTTCAGCTCATGGATCTCAGCCAATGACATTCGTTTGGTTTCAAGATGAGAAGAACATAACTGGTAATACGAATAGCTCGAGCACAAGACTGCTAGAAGAGAAACGATATGAGATCTTCGAAGAGATTGGCGAAGATTCTCAGAACATCACAACATCCATATTGTATCTGATGGATCTGAGAATTACAGATACAAGTTTGTTCTTGTGTTGCGTCGACAATCCAGCTGGTTACACTTTCTCCAACTATAGTCTCATTGTTAGTGAATCGGCACAACAGTCTCAGACGCTATCATCCTATTCGACTAATTCATACCAAACAGCAACCAATAGCCTGCACAATAACTCGTACCCAATGATCGTTATTGGACTGATCGTTTTCCTATTCGCTATAACTATTTGTATATCTCTACAGATTTACAACTGTCGCCATGAGTCAGCTAGCGACCAGAACATCGTGAGCAAAAAACAAGCCTCAGCAAATGGGGGTGACAATTTTAGTAACAAGTCATCGAGTCAGCATGATAAGAAGTCATTAAACTCAAACTCGCCATCAGGTCTTAACAATGGTGGCAAGTATACGCCCGTCTCAGTGGGCAGCGATGAGGATGAGGATGAAGGAGTTGATGATGATCTGTCACAAACGTCATCTTGTAACAAGAATAACCTAAGAGTTTTGGCTGTAAATGACCTAGAGGGTTTCATAGAGCAAATGCGGTCTGGTATAATCAACATGGATTATCACTCAATGAGCCCCGTTATACAGTTTAACAAAACTGATAGCCTAAACCAGACACAATCAACCACAAATCTGAACAACACAAATACATCTACCATTAGACCTCAGTCAGCTATGATGGCTCATGCAGAGCAACAGCCGTTTCAACAGATACCGCAGCAGCAGCAACAACAACAACAGATCCCCTACCAGCAACAGTTGAGATACCAACAATCGAGACATCCCTTCAATCAACAGTCAGCATACCCACTAGCCACGTCTCAGGCAACAATCGCCAACTTCCAGATGCAGCCCCAACAGACACCATATCAGCAACCGCAGCCCTTTCATCATCACCTCCAGCAGCAACAACAGCAACAGCAGTCTCAGCCGCTCCTGAATCAGCCCTATCATCCACTGGCCTACATGAACCATGTTCCAAGTTCCAGTAGTAGCTCAAGTCAAACGCCATTCACCAATTACGGAGCGGGTGGTGATGGTTATTATTATTGAAAATTTATTAAAGATTAAATCCTCTACCTCTGTATAGTTAATATCTATGCTAAGGATGAAGTAATCAAAAGTTCCATTTTTCCATATCTTTTCGATAACCCTTGTTATCTGGTTTTCCATAGCTTGACTCTGACTTTGATAACTCCAAGCTCAAAGCTGGATCTCTCTTTGAGCGACCAGAAACTCTGCAATCAGCAGGGTTCGGCCATGTCTCAACGCGAGCTTATTGTTTTAGTCGTCAGATTTACTCTCTATCATTGCTCTCCCACCATTGTCTTCCATGACGAATCAGTGGTGTCAATAATCTTCTCTGACTCACCACTCAAGTCTCCTTGAGCCTTTAGTTTTCAAGATGATGGGTGCCGTCAACTCAAGGGATTTGATTGGTCGTGTCCGATTCGTGATACGGATGGGCGTGGATCATATGATTATTAGTAGAACAGGATAAACTGGAAGTGATTGGAAGTGATGATCCTCCATATCTACAGTAGGCGAGCTCAGACATTGGCTATTGCAAGGTTCTGAGGAACTACAAGTATCCCAAACTCACTGCTGCTTTGACACAAGATGCTAGTGATGTCTCACTCATTTTTCCTATAAACTACTCTTTTCTTGATGAATGAATAGTCATCTGAGTAGCTTCAGGTGTCGAAATATTCCCTGAACTAGAGCCTTTGGCTGAGGAGAGCAGGCTAGGCAGGTGGGTATATTCTCAGGTTGTTCAATCCACATGTGACAGGGGATGTTAGCCTCTTGCAGGCTTGATTCAGTTTTTGTGAGGTCTTCTACCGTTTCTGCTCTAAGGACAACTTTGTGCATGTTGGTCAAATCTCCTAAGTACTTTTTGGTGGCTGGAGATTCTAGGTTTCTTGTTATCGAGGCTATACTTGCATGGCACGCTTGGGCAATCATGGCGCCCTGGCTCCATTTCAGATCTGTTCTGACTACTATGTATTGGACTATGGGGGCCTGCTGATCGATTGAGGTTTCCTCCCCAGCCGTTGACATCTTGATATCTAGGTACTAGAGGCTAGGAAACCCTTCTATATCTATTACTTACGCGGTTGAATTTGGTCTACTCTGCAGATTGTTTGCCAGCAAATCGCCGTGCGAATTCAACACACCATCGAAGCCAATGATTCGCGCATCCACGTGACTTGTATCTTGCCGGGCATACTTCATTCCTCTGCAACCAGGGGACACTTATCAAAACTCATCCTGGACACATCGGATTGCCCAAATGAGTTCAGAAAACGGTCTTCTAGTCTGGAGGGGCTCTACCTCTCAAGAATGCTAAGGATGCGGGGATTTCCGCTGTGATTCTATATTTTTGCAGTTTTACTGATCATTTTCGGATTGAGTCAAATAGAATGCAATAGGAAATGCAGAGCGCTCGGAACATCATGAATATGGATCCGATAGCTCGAGTTTGCACTCGAATGATCCATTCACCAGAAAACCATACACCGAGAATTTAAACCACTTTGAAAGACTATGATTGAGATTAGAATCGCCATGTTACCACATTAGTCAGTCCTCATCAAGGGTGCTCTATTGAGCACCACGTTTCTGTCCCAGACAAATTTGATTTGGTAGAGGAGTGGATGGTAGAGAGAGCTGTCTGCATGTTCCGACATGGACGCATTTCTTTGTGTCTCACACCTCAATATGCCATACCTTGTGAAAGGTGCCTAGCAAAACGAGTCAAATTTGGAGTCCCTTCAATGAGAGTTTCTTCGAACACTCAAAGAGATGTCGCCTGAAGCAAAAGTCAACTGGCTTGAGATGGACACAGTCCTTTGAATTGACTTGAGTATCGCTGATTGTGGGCATTTGATTTTGAAAATGAGAGTATATCGCGCTGTTTGGAGCCGATTGTGCTCGCTCTGCTTCGAGCACCAAGAGCTTTGACCAACTCTTGCAGCTTCTCGATTGCCTCAAAGTTTGAGCCCCAAACAGGCCACAGTCTCTAGATTCGAACCGGTTGAAGAGCAAACTGGCCACCCTTATCTCAGATACAATTCGAGTGCCCAAGGCAATTGATAAATAATAACTAGCCTTCGGTGAGCGAGCATTATATGGAGGCAGCCTCGAGGAGAGGGAAATCTGGGGAGAGTTGCGTCTCTTTCCTTATCAAGCCTGGTCAATCGAAGATTGTCAGCCGAGCGCACAGAGAGAGATTTGTCTTGTGGCCCTCGAGCGCGTCCAGTGGGCCTGGAGCGGCTAAACTACCGCTAAAAAGTGGCGCCCAGAGGAGAGGCCCCTCGCAAGAGTGGAACACCATTGGGAGAAGTGGGCCGAAGGAGGCGCGTGTCCAGTTAGTTTTTTATTTGCTTGAAAACTTTGTGCCCACATTAAAGTGTGGGGCCAGTGGGAGATAGCAATGCTCGGCTACACTCGATTTGCTCGCCGGACAAGTCTCTTGAACAAGGCATTTAGTGTGGCCAAGCATTGGCGGGCGTCCAGTCCATCGAGCTGGTTCACTTGGAGTTGCTTCATTCTGGGTCTATTGGCCAGTGTGATGTCCACCTGATTTGGTCCCTGTTGTCCTGGTGTGGTTTGCTAGTGTGGCCAATGGCATGCTAGTCTGATCTGCTGGTCTGCAGCCAACTCGGCGGCCAGTGACATTTCTCCGGTGACTCATTTTGGCTCGTCGGGGCCGGATGCAAAGGTCCAAGCCGGACGCGGGCGGCCACAGCAGCACGTGTTGTCTGGTGGCGGCCACTAGCCACAAGAGGAGCACCAAAAAGGGGAGCCTTGTTTACATTGGGGGCTCATTTATTAGCGACTTTGTCGCGGCTGCAAAAGTTTTGCCATTTTTCGATAAGCATCGCCGGCCGCTAACCGCTGACGCCGGACACCCTTCTCGCCTGTCACTTGGGCTGCCTCGTTGACAATGGCCACACAACGGCAGTCTGCTGTGGGCTTACTGAGGGCCAAACGGCGGGCGACTTTTCCCGTTTGGGGAAAAATTTCCACCGTCCAAAGTGGCCCCAGTGCATGCATCTAGCGCAGTGGTGCACTGGGGCCCTTCGGTTTAGTGCCAAAAATGATATCTAACCGGCGGGCTGGCTGTCGTGCGCTGCCAGCGGCTGTCTGTGTGTGGTCCAGGCTGACCAGTGTGGGCCAGCGGAGGCGAGACGAGACAGTTTGTGGCCGCCGAGTGACATAATGGCACAGCGACAAAACATTGAATCCAGCGCTGGCCCGCTTCCTGGCCGCCAATCTCGCGCCCCTCCTCTTTGCCCCCGGCTACCACAAGCCACAGTGGCCGACTCAATTGCTATCTGTTCCATCGCTGGCTCATTATTATATTATTATTGCCATTATATCATTGTCATTGATACTGCCGCCGCAGAGTGGCGCCCAGGGGCTGCTTTGCATATCATTAAGATAGCGCCCATTGTGCCAGGCCGGCCGCCTGGCCAGTGGCTGGAACTAGCCTCTAGTTCAAGCCACTAGTTCCTGCCACTAGTTCCTGCCCCAGTCCTAGTCCTCGTCTCGGTCGGCCCGCTGGGCCACTTCTGGCCGGCCACCGATGACCAGCCAACTGGAAGCGGCCGCCTCGTCGGTTAGGTCGCCGACTGGCCAACTGTTTCCTCGCCTTGTCTGGCCCTGCCTGCGAACAGAGTGCCGCTCTAATCTGCACCCCAAATTCCCTTTCCAGGCCGGCCTGAATTAATGATTATTTTGCATAAAAAATCCTCCTTCTTTCCCTCGCTAATCCAAGAGCCTTCGGACGGCCCTCTTTGAGGCCCGCCGGCGCGCGGACCCTTAGGTGGCCCGTGCGACCTAGAGGCCTGCTCGCCTCTCAAGCGCCGGGCCCACGCAGCTCACTGTTTGCTCAATCATTTTCGCCCTCCAACTCTTTGTTTTCACTTATCCCCAAATAAGCCCCGCCCTCTTCAACACGCGCCTCCTCCTTGCAGGGCCCCTCGTCGTCGCCCTCGTTGAACGCCGCCTGATTGGCCGGCTCCAGAGGGCTGCTCGACTGCGCCAGCGCGCCGCTCGCCACCTCTTGGGGCACATCGCCCCCGGCCGGCAGCTCTCCCACCAGGCTGGTGGTGGTGGCTGGCGACTGGTGATGCTCGCCGGCCGCAAAGGAGCCCACCGAAGTGCTGGCTGGGTACCCATAGGCCATGTGCTCGTCCACCGCTCGCACTGGAGGCGCCGCCTCTTCGGGGTAGCCGCCGGACACTTGGTGGTAGTGGGACGACTGCTGGTCGATTGTGCTGCCAATCGGTGGGTAGAACGACTTCTCGAGGGGCACAATGTGCTCGTCGTAGTCGAATTGGCAGACGATTTTGTTCTCGCACAGGTAGAATCTATCTCCCACACAAAATCTCAGCCCGCATAATTGGCAGGCGAAACATTCGAGGTGGTAGATGTTGGTCTTGGCGCGCATCACCAATTCTGAGCCAGAGATCAACTTGCCACAAATCGAACACAAACACTTTGAGCCAAACAATTCGTGGTAGTCCTTCTGGCATAATCTGAGGCCCGACTTCTCGTAGAGAACTGGGCCCATGTTGAACAAGGTTTCGTGGCAGTGGTCGCACTTGAGGCAGTCTTTGTGCCAGAACTTGTCGCAGGCGCTCAGAAGGTACTTGTCTTGGATGCTCTTCTCACAGGCAGTGCACGAGACGCGCTCGCCGCCATTTGGGTGCGATTTTGTAACAATTGCCGACAACTCTTCCTCCTGCTTGTTCGACGGCTTCTCCGAGTTCGCCGCCCGACCTTTGCGCTGCCGATCGGCCCTTGTCCTGCCATTGGTCTCGTGCTTCCGCATACTCTTCAACTTTCTGCCCAGCCGACTCACTTGCTGTCTGCCTGCTCGTCCCTCGCCTCTCGTCGTCTCCTCCTCTGCCTTCAACATTGTCCCATCAGATCTCATATTGCACCCAACTGGCCTCAAACTGACCTCAACCCCAACTCTCACTTGCCTCTCGTCTCAAAATTGGATGCAAAATTGGATTGTCGCTCGATGGCTCGGCGGACATACTTCCGGAGCAGATTCATGATTCGATCTGAAAATTATAGAAACGTCCGACCAGATTCAGTGTCTAGAATCGGGCTCCATTTGGGCCCCAATGCGCAGACTCAGAATGGCGCTCGGGGCCCCAATTTGAATCTAGCGTCGCGCTGCACGCGCCAGACTGACTCCATAGGTGCCCCAGCTCGACTGGAGGCGTAGGCTCGGAGACCGAAAAGATCATTGAACTGCATCTATCCTCGAACAGAAATCGATATTGAGCTCAAATCTCGGCCAGCAGAACCAACTGCTCATCAATGGAGCCAACGATGATAGAGGACAATTATTCGGAGGACAGCATATCATTAATCAGCCACTTAGATGGAACGAATCTCACAAGAAAGCTGCATAATAGCTAAGAATCAATAAGAGTCACTAGCTGACAGAGAGATTATTGCGCTGAAGAATGACAACACCTCTGTGCAAAGATATGCAGGTTAAGTTGGCGAGCCCAACCAGGGAAAGTCGCCCTTTGTCGTGAGAATCCATCTGTCAGTCAACGTAACCACCGGCCGGAAATGCAATCGTCTTCTCCTCAGTTCGGTTCATTCTCGGATCCAGCTAGGAAATAAGGTGCAATTGGTTGGAGTTATCCAATGAGTCAATTACTGCATCCCAAAAATCTGAAATTCTCAATGTCTAGAACAAAGGCACATAACTCAAGTAGAAGAGGGTGTGAGTCATGCGTGTCGAAGCAAGTCTCCAGCTCAATTTGATGCAAAAACTGTAAACATCGCACAGTCATTGACCCGACAGCTTTAACGACCACTAGCTACACTCAGCCGATAATCAAAGGATGCAACATTGTGCCGGCCATGAAATATACTCCCTCGACACAATCTGTAGTCTTCCCTCTCTCAAGTGTCGGATTCAAGTTTGAGGACTCAACAAACCGCCTGGGGGACAGAAAGACCGGATTGAGATAAGATAGTTATCTGCCTCAAATGATATTCAATTCTTTCCCCTCGGGGGCCATGTTATGATGCTTGATGGTGTAAGGGGAGCCAGATGGCAATGCATTCAGGGATGGAGCAACAAGCTGATGTGAGAAAAAATTTATGTTGCGCACATGTTTCATGCGCATTGAAGTAAAAACAATCTAGACAGATAAGTCTTGCGTACGTTGCTCACTATGATTGCTCACTGTTGCCTCTTTGTTTCTGAGCTGTTGCATATCTTCCCTAGGCGGAGTGATCTCATCTCACTTTAAGTTATTACCCATCACAACAATAATATTGGATGATATCTATTATCCATCGTCCCGAGTAAAGTGCTCAATAATAAGGTCATATTGTCAAACATAAACAACTAGTAACCTCTAGAATCGATGGATGAAATTAGCGTTGGAATAGTCGGTGGTGGGCTTGTCGGTGCCCTTGAAGCTTGTTTATTGGCTAAGAGAGGTTTCAAGGTCACCCTTTTTGAGGCTCGCCATGACGGAAGGAATGAGCCGTCTTACTATGGGCGCTCAATCAATCTTGCTATTTCACACAGGGGTATCAGTGCGCTAAAAAGGTTGGATCTTGAACATATTGTTGAAGAGAAAGGGGTACCCATGAAGGCAAGGATGATACATAATCTCAAGGGGAACCAGAGTCCGATTCCCTATGATCCTGAAGGTAGATGCATACACTCTATAGAACGAGCCGGCTTGAATAATTTTCTCCTCAATAAAGCCGAACAGGTGTTCAAGGTGGACATCAAATTCAACCATAAACTTGTTGATATGAATGCCGACGCGGGTGAGCTTACTTTCAGGTTGAAAGATAGTAATGGTGACAGCAGTGCAGCAAGCAGTGATAATCAAGACCATGACAAACTTAGTGATCAATTGTTCTGTTACAAATTCGATCTAATCTTGGGTTGTGATGGAGCCCGTTCAACAGTGAGAAGTTTACTAGCTCGCCAGAGCCCACTTGAATTGAATCAGTCATTTATAGAGCACGGCTACCTAGAATTGAGAATCGACCCCAACGAAGATGGCACATATAAGATGGCACCCAACTATTTGCACATCTGGCCCCGTGGTCAGTACATGATGATCGCTCTCCCGAATAAAGATTTCAGTTTCACCTGTACACTCTTTATGCCATACGACATACTAAACCAAATATGCGATCCAGAGGAAGCGTTGAGGTTTTTCAAGAGGAATTTCCCAGATTCAATAGATCTTATTGGTGCCCAAAGAATAAAAGAAACACTATCTCAGATCCGTCCAAGTGCATTGATATCAATCAAATGTAAGCCGTACCACTACAAAGATAAGATCGCACTTCTGGGTGATGCTGCGCATGCAATGGTCCCGTTTTATGGTCAGGGAATGAACTGTGGTTTTGAGGATTGTCTAGTTCTCGATGAACTATTGGACATCTATGTTGGCAAAGGAACAGGAACCGTATCAAGTGGAGACATCGGTGAGATCGCAGGGTTCAATTTGGAAGGTCTAAGCGAGACTCTCGATGAATACAACAGAAGAAGGTGCCCTAATGGACAATCTATGTGTGATTTAGCAATGTACAACTATATTGAAATGCGTGATCTGGTAAACAGTTTATCGTTCAGAGTGAGGAAGAAACTAGACGACTTCCTGTACCGTCTATTCCCCAAAAGATGGGTCCCTCTTTACACAATGGTCACGTTCACGCGCACCCCCATCCACGAATGCGTACAGCGACGAGCTGCTCAAGATAAAATAATCAGCACTTGTTGGATGCTGACCAAAACAATCACTCTCACCGCGGCTTTGGGAGGATTTGTTTATCTACGGTTCAAACGTCACGGGTTCCAACACCAGGCTCTCTAGACAGAAGGCATAACCAGTTATTCGAGATTGAAGTCATAACCCTTAAGATTGATTATCCAAAAATGGCAATTAAACTTAGTCTTTCGTTGTTTAATATTTCATATAGTATAGTTATTTGACAGTTCAATCAATCAAGAAGTTTACACATTTGTTATATTCAGTAGATGAAGGTTAGATAATGTGTGCTTGTGTAAGGGGTAAGCATAAATAATTCTATCTAAATAATAGTTCTTTAGTTTCTTTTTGTAAAAACTAGTCTACTTCTTCTTGGCTGGCGCCTTCTTTGCCTTGGCTGCAGGGGCCTTCTTGGCAGCCTTGCTGGGCGCTGGGGCCTTCTTGCTGGGGCTACTCTTCGTTGGCGATGCTTTGGCGGGGGATTTCTTTGTTGGCGATTTTGGCTTAGCGGGGGATTTCTTGGGGGTTGCTGTCTTTTTTGCAGGAGACTTCTTGGGTGTGGCTGCGGCCTTCTTTGCGGGTGACTTCTTTGGCGAAGCCTTGGGTTTGCTCTTGGGCGATGCTGGGGGAGCTGGAGATTTGGCTGGTGAGCTAACTCTCACGGGTGAGCTTTCGTTCTTTGCTGGAGTTGCCTTTGGGGCCGGGGCTGCCTTCTTAGCAGGCACCTTTTTGGGTGTTGGGGCCTTTTTGGCAGGTGAGGCGGACTTCTTGACTGGTGCAGGCTTCTTGGTGACTCCCGCTGGCTTCTTTGCTGGGGCCTTGTTGGCCGGGGCTTTCTTGGCTGGGGCCTTTTTTGCTGCCGCTTTAGCTGCCATTTTGTAAATGTAAATGTGTTGTGTGTGAGTTTCTAAATGAATATGGATTGGAAATTAAGATTGTCCCTCTGATGCGGATTGGATCAAAGTTCGTCGTCGGTTGATGGCTATTACGGTGGAACGGTGGAATCGAGCTGAAACTACTTTGAGCTAGTTGGAAATATTAGAATATTTTCGCAAAATAATGTCGGGCGAGGCTAGCAAGAGGTTGGGTGGTTGTAGTAGTATTACAGTAAAAGTTGATAAATAAAAGTAACGCGAGCACATGAAAAATTTGGCGGGCTTACCACGACTGTCGATATCGCTGTCTGTCTCTGTGTGTCTGCGCTTTTTATGTTTGCTGTTAGAATCCTACGCTGTACGGCTGTTCCGTGAACGCGCGCGGAGCGAGAAATCGAAAAAGCGTTAGCGAATTGGGCCCTCCGAGTGCGTGCGTTTGCGTCTGTTTGTGTATATGTGTGCGTGTGTTTGTGCGGTGCTGCGTCTCGTGCGGCTGGCAGGCTGACAAAGTTGCGAAGTGTGCGAAAGCGCATGATGATCCCGCGAACCTCTGGTCCTCTTCGGTCGGCTGGGCCAAACGTTCGTCTGGTTCTCATCGTGCAAACTTATGATCGTTCACATCCAGCCTTCATACGTCCATTCCGGCGCTGCTTTGGCACCAGGCCCGCTCGAGAACTGGATTGGGCCTACTTTGGCGGGCCTACAGATTCCAGTCGGTCGGAAGGAAAGCGAGCAGAGTTTGAGCCGACTGCAGCCGAAAACAGGCAGGCGATGGAGCGCAACCAAGTGAGAGGAGAGGACGAGCTGCGAATTTTGGCCTCTGCTCGATGGTGCGACTGCAGTTGTCGCACAGTTTTTTGGATAATCTTGCAAAAGCATTGCAGGGCGGGCTCCCTTTTGGCGGGCACAGTTGCCTGCTACCAAGTTTTGGGCGCCAAAATCGCTCCTCCAGTGAGTGCTATAGAGAAGCGCAGAAGCAGACGCGTCCCCTTCCCACTGGACGAGAGAGTGCCAGTGGCACTGGCACTGCGCTCGCACTCGCCCGTTTGCCATGAATCCCGCACACTGGAGGCCACTGCGCTCGGCTCGGCCCGCAAGAGGGCACAGCCGAGGGCGCAATTGCAAGAGCCCAGCGGATACGCCCACTTGTACGTCATGCCGCACCTACCCCGCCGAGCTGGCCGCGCGGCCAGTCTGTGCAGGGCCATTCCATCAAGTGGCCAGTTTGCTGCTCTAACAAGTTCACGCTCTTACAGCAACACCACAGTCTGATTTAAACAATTCAGAACTCATTCCTGGCCTCCGTAAGAGCTGCCCCAGAGAAACTATGCCCCACTTAATGAGCAACATTTCGCTCGCCCCCACACAATACACAGTCTGCCCACAGTCTGCAGTCGCCACCACCTCCTGGCTCAGGTCCTCGCCAAGTCTCGCCCTTGCGACTGGGCGGCCATGCTGAGTCTGGCTTCGGCAAATTATTCTCCCGACCTGGTCCAGCGAGCGCCTCTCACTTGGGCCCCCTAATTTTTAGACGCACTGCCAACCAAGACCTTTGTTACGCTCAAGCTATGTAGCAAGTGCACCTGGTCAACGATTGGCGAACGAAAATTGAGCTGCACCAACTCAAATTGCTGGACACTGTTTGCGCTCACTGGCCAGCTTGTGCCACAAATCCACAAGCCGACGCCCCGCGAATCACCTGCTGCACTCTGTCCAGCCGGAAGGGCACACAGTTGCAAAATGCCACTCCCTTTCACTGAGAGAGCGCTGGTTCTCCGTCCGCAGGGGCGAAAAGTGGGCGGGGCGGTTTGAATTTGGCCTCGTGATGGGCAATTCCTCGCGACAAACGATAAAAATGTGCCCATTAATCCTTCGCCTGCGCCACACTTCCGCTGCAAATTTGCTTTAGGTCTGCGCGGGGATTCTGTTGACCATAGCGGCGTGTCGTGCAGCACAGAGACACTCGACGGACCTCCTGGTTGGATTGGATTTGGCAGTTGTCCAGCAGGTGAAGTTTTTTGGATCAGCACAAGAGGTTGACCGACTGAATGGGAATTGGCAGGAAGCCTTGTGTGTGCCGCAAAAAATCGGGGGTAGACTTGGTGAGATGAGTGACCAAATTTGCTGATGGTTCGAATGATGTCTCCAAATTGGCCGCAGGTAGTGATGAGTCTGACGTCGCCCGGCCGAAGATTGAAAACTGTCACTCTTTGGCCTCCAGATGCTCAGATCGACTCGATGTTTCGGAGGTCTCATTTGGGTTTCGCATATTCCTACTTGTTGTACGTTTATTCGAACCAATGTTGATGCTTCCTCCATGATGTCGCGTGTTTTTGGAACTGGACTCGCTAGGGCTCAAGCAGAGAACCTGCATTCAGGGTCGATACAGTCCACGATTAGATACGAATTTACGGTTTGAGGATTGCAAACTCTTATCCGGATTCGTGAAGTCGGATATATCAGGAGTTGATCCTCATCAACATCAATTGGTTACCATTGCTCTTTTGTCAATGGACCTAAATTAACGCCTGGAATTTGCCTCCAAGACGGAATCCTGCCTATGCTCCGCCAGTTTCTTGATATAGAAAATCCTGGCGAAGGTATTAGGCAAGCAATAAGATTGCAAGCATTGAGATTTGTAGTAGATCCATGTCCTTTTCTTCCTGGAGAGTTTATTTTGACCGAATGAGACTTGGGCACTCTAGAAACATTAGTACCTGTTACGCGTGGTCTCCCACTATGGAGGCTGCAGGCCCCGATGATCGGAAATGAGGTTTTTTGGCCAGAAGTATATTATCATTCGATTTAGTTCCCGATAATTCCAAATAGCTCACATGAATGATATGTTGGAACATCTATAGATGTTCCCAAGTCGAACTGCATAGAAGCGCTCCCCCTACATGCAAAATAGCACAGGGAGTATGATTTGAGTCGGCGAATGTGCACAACCCATCCTTCACTGCATTCTGGCGAATGTTCATAGCGAATCTCCCTGAAGCCAATTCTTGAGGGGTAACTATAATCACGCGAGAGGGAGAAGATATTTCGGCGAATCTGGATCACTTTGGTGAAATTTTTATATTGGTTTCAGATTATCGTATCCGATATGTGTTCATTATAACTCAACCGTCGTCACCCGCAATCAACCATTCAGAAAGTAGATAGGAGATTTCGCAAAGATGTCCACCAATGATGGATCGCTCACCCGTTGAGGTTGATTTCAGCAAGTTGAAAATTGATCAGAGCTACAATTGTTTGGTTTAATTTTATCTCTTTGGCTAAATTTACCTAGATATCTACACCAAATCGTTCGCAATAATGATAGTGAAAACAAATATATTAATATGGGTGATAGAGCTATTCCCGATGATTTGTAGGCATATTACAGATCCAATCATAGCATAACATTACGCTACTATCTACATTAGGATGTTCAGAAGAACAGGATAGTCAAGGTAAGTCAATCCTCACTTAATTTACACGCTATCACCAATCTAGCTTCGTGCTAGTTTTTCTAATTTAAGACCATCTATCGTTATCTATCAGTCGAAATTCTCTCCCAAACTAGAGTCCCATAGCTTCAAGTTCATTGTTGGCAGCGAGTCGCATGGAACTTTGGCATTGTAAATCGGATGAGGTAGTCGCATGGCCCAAGGTTGGATTTTAGGAAAATGGTCCGCATTTGTGCAAATGATTTTGGCGAGAGTGATCTTTCTGATCTCGCGTAATTGTTTTTCACTAAACGACGAGGGTTGATTCCCGTTCTCATACCAGAAACGGTCGCCTCTTTTATAGTTAAGGAATTGACGTGCTATTATACAGGCCATAGTGGGCCCAACCGCTGCTCCAGCAATCTTGCGCTCCGAAACTCCAGCTGACCAGAGATCTATGTCATCGACATGCTTATAGATTTTGGCATATAGCCGAGCGGTCCTGTTGGCAAGCAGAGGCTCCAGGTCATCGAAGGAGCGTGCTCGAGGCATGCCGCACCACTCACGCCAATCATTGTAACCCGGGACTCCCTGGTCGCGACCTGATGAGGATATTAGTGATAGTTGAGATCAGTTAGATATCGATAAGCAGATGATTGGTTGAAATTATGTAAAATAGCTCAAGGATCGAACACTCACCTCTTTGTATATTGATAGCGGGAAGGTCATGGCCGAACTGAGCCTTCGGCGGCTGAAACAAGTGGCCACTCAACTCCTCGCTGACGAAGGGGTCCGCCTGCTCGGCGGCCGACAGCAACATCCCGGCAAGGAGTTGGTCTATAGCGCCAGGCTCATACAGCATGAAGGGTCTCTTGAAGAGAAAACGCAGCAGCTGCGCCTCAATCAGTCGCCCGGTCAGGGGATCCATACGCCTGATGGTGCCCTCTATCATGGAGTGTCCGTAGCGAAATCCCGCCGCTGCAAAGCCTGTGCCCGTGCTTATTGTAACACTCGGGTCATAGCCCATCCAGAAACCAGCAAGCATTGGCTTGAGCTTGTACTTCTCGACGTAGTGGGAGCCCAATAGGAGTGGGGCGAACTCGTTCATCATCACGTGCTGCATACCCGCGGCCACAATGTGCCTAGTCTCCTGGTAGATCTTGTCGTCGTCCCAATCGATGTTGAGCTCGGCTAATTGTTTGGCGATGCGGTTGTGTTCGCGCAAGTATATTGTGTGCAATACCGTCAAATGGGTCTGCTCGTTGACTCTCACATCGCCCGCATCAAAACAGTACAAATTTTTGGGCCGCGCAATGCAGTCTTTGTCGCGTTGCTCCAACTTGGGAGGAAGCAGTGGTTTCAATTTAAGCTTCTCGAAGTAATTCCACACTCGCATTTTGCCACCCTTATGGGCTCGCAACTGGTTCGCCTGGGCCCTGGTTGAGCCATAGACGAAGCTTGCGTCCACCGGCGAGGTGATTAGATTTATCTGCGCCCTATGGCCAAGCAAACACTTTGGCCTTGCGGCCGCCAAGGAGCGTTCAAATTTAAGACACTTGACATTGAACTCACTATAAAGTGGATCGTTGGGTGGCACTGGAATTGGCATACAGAGTCCCTTGAGCAGATGGGGACAACAGTCTGGCGCCTCGCCAACTGCAACACGCGTTATGTCGTGATTCAGCAGTTGGCCCCAATCGGCGAAAGCCATGCTGTAGTCATGCGACGGCTGGTCGGCGTCTACGTGGATGGTCGAGGTGATGAGGCGCGCCGAGGGCAGTGGCTTGCCGTCGCGAGCTGCTCGGGGCGCATTCAAACCGTCTGCATAATCGGGAGGCAGATAGCGCGAGTAGGGCGTCTTGGAGGCGCCCCAAGTGGGGTGCTTCAGGTTGTTGCAGTGAGCCGTGATGGTTCTGTAGCGCGTTTTGGTGCACATCATGGTCTTCATGTGGCCGGGACAGAGGTCGTGCATTTGATGCTTGTGGTGGCGCTGGTGACTCTTGGACATGAGGTCAATCATTGGGAGCGCGTTGATGATTTCGTCATGGGACAAATCGAACCGTTTGGTCAACAGCAGCCCAGTGGCCAAGTTGAGCTCGCCTATGGAGCCGATGGAGCGTTCGCTGATATCCTCGCTGTCCATGTCCTCAGGGCGCTTGAATTTGATCTTATGTTTTGCCTCCTCGATGGCCTTGTCCACGTCCGAGTGCTTGATACAGAGGTCGCTCTTCTTGATGCGCATGCCACTAGCTGCGGGCCGTCTGCCTCCGTGGCGCTTGCTGAGCGAGTGTCGCTCGCTGCCCGAGGCGCCCACCTCCTTGGGGCGATGTGGCGCCCGCTCGTCCTCCAGGTCGCTGTCGTGGAACACGAAGCGCTCGCCCCACTCGTCGGTGGGCGAGGAGCCGGCCGTCTCCTCGCTGGGGTCGTCGTCGAAGATGTAGGTCCTCTTGAGGATGAGGGCGCACTCGTGCTGCTTGCTGTTGGCGCCCTGCTGCGACGAGGCCTCGGCGATCATGTTTCTGGCCATGTCCGAGGCCAGCAACAGATCGGCGCCCACCGACCTCAAACTCTTGCTCCGGTTCGAATGGAGCTCGCTCCAATTGGCGCCCACCAGCTCTGAGCCCAGCGAGTCTCGGCTGGCCGCCAGTTCGCCCAGCCGCTCGCTGACATTCCACCTTGCATGGCGCTGGTGCACCAAGTTGAGCACGGCCAGCGAGTCAATCTCGTTCATACTTGAGTCCTCTGGAGCTTGAGGGCGTCTGGTGGTGGTTGTTGTTGTTGCAGGTGTGGTCTCTTGTGGAGCTCTGGGTCCTTGCGATGGACTAGTTCTGTTGGGGCCCTTGTCTTGCTCTCGAGCCGGATCGCTTGCTGTTCGGGGCCAGTCGAACTCGGCCAGATACTTGTGCTCGAGCAGCTCTTGGGCGCCGGCGAGTGGGGCCAGCGTGGTGGTCTGGCAGAGGACGAGTTGCATGGTGTTTGTTTGGGTGACTGTGCCAACTGAGAGCAGCAACAATAGCCAAACGGTGGGCGACAACAGTCTCGAACAACGACGAATCAACAGGCCGACGATGAAAGGGGCGCCCCAGTCTGTCCTCGGCGACTCGTGGCGACTTCCGCTGCTAAGCCCTCGAATGGTGGACTCTCGGCCGGCTGCTTTGGTGACACTTGCCGCTGGTTCGCTCGTTGGAACTGTTGCCCCAGACGGACTTGCTGATGAACTGTCGCTTGCTGATGCGTTGGGTATTGGTCTGGCCGCCACTTGCTGCGAGTTGCTATCGGTTCCTTTTGGCGGCTCCTTGATGGACATTATCTTGTCGTTTAAATGTGGATTCAGGTTTTCTATCCGCCTTCGGTCGCATTATCATTGATCTTCTATGTTGGTCCCTCTCTCTCTCTCTCACTCTGCTGCACTTGTTGCACTTCTTCTGAGCCAATCTTGAGCTATCACTATTTGTTCGGGCAGCATGGGTGCAGGCGAGCGGGCGGAAGTTCGTCAAAGGGAAACGAAGAGAGACAACAAATCTGAACGATATTCTTCTCACTATGCTGAGGTTATGGTGAGGCTATGCTGAGATGTTAGACTATTTGAATAGTTACTCTAAGTGAATGGGAGGGGAAATAAATTAACGGATTGTTTCCGCTGGCGAGCAGTAAGCTTGAACTGGTGTCTCAACAGCTTTGGATCACAGTGAGTGCATGCAATGGAATGGACTCAATGATTCACATGCAGATCTGTCTGGCGGCAAATTTTGCATCCTCTTCTCTTGGGCCTTTGAAATGCCTCTCAAAGCGTGTGGCATTTGGAAGGCATTTGAAAAAAGGCTCCAGAGAAGCTAAACGATAACCACTGGAGGCGAGTGAGAATGGTTGCCACTGTTGCTTGGAACAAAAGCATTGCACACTATCCACTGTCAACTATCCACTATTGCACATTCGGGCGCGAAAATAATCACACAATTCACACCAACTGGCCTCTTCTGAAGTCTTTGCTCTCTCTCTCTCTGTGTGCTTTGATCTCTTTCTCGCCGAACGGTGCTTAAGATAACAATGTTTGCAAAATTTTCACCCTTAGCCCATTGGTGTGCTCAAACGCCCAAAAGCAGCCCAAAAGGAGCAAATGTTGGAATGAAGGCTCACGAATTAGGCTATGAATGTTGGCGAGAATGAGATCGCAAAAGGGGGAGGCAAAGTTATTTTATTCTTCCTTATTATCCGGCCGGCCCGAAGTGAAAAGGGAAACTTGTCAAGGCAAGTCAAATGGCCAATGGGTCCATGTGTCTGCTGTTGGCGGGCGTGCTCTTTGCAGGCCCGCCAGCAAATTGCCCAACGCTTTCACTGAGAGACCATTAGGGCGCCATAGATTATGGTGGCGGCCAGTTCGAGCTGCTGGCTTGCTGGCTGGCTGCCTAGCTTGCCGGCTAGCTTGCCGGCTAGCTTGCTGGCTTGCTGGTTGGTGGCGGAAAAAGTGATGCGACGTCGACGTCTGTTTGTGGCGGCCCATTGTTGGTGCCATTAGTCAGATTACGACCACTCTTTCTCTCTGCCACTGTCTCTCTTTCTCTAGATAGTTTCACTCTAAGGCTCGCTCCTCCACCTTCGAGCCAGCCAATGCTCAATCAATCTGCAAGCAGCGCCGCCAGAGGACAACAATTGCGTCTTGCGCTTAACTCGATTGCGACAAGCAACTCTCGGCTGACAAGCAGCGAGCCAAGCACAAGTACAGACACACTCAGACACACACACACACAGACCTCAGCATGTGGCGCACACAGACACACAGACGGACACAACAAATGGCAGAGGCCAAAAGAAACTCTGGACCACGAATGTGTCACGACGACGACGACGACGACGACAACAACGCCGACCACCACTGGCAGCAGAAATGCCGGCAAGACGAGGAGAGACAGTCTGTATGGCAAACAGGTGGCCCAAACTCCTTCACACTGACACACACAGGCCACACTTTCACTTCAAGTTAAACTGCAATCGAAAGCAAACGAGATGCTGAAAATGCTGAAAATCACACGCATTTGCCCATACAGACTCAGCAATGGACAGCAACACAACAACAACAACAACAACGCCACCAAACTCGAACTGGCGCCCAAGCTTTTTTCAATAAACCCAGACCTGTCTGGCCGTTGTTTGTGGCTCAAGTGACACACACACACACACACACACAGATACAGACCCTGGCCCATAGGCTGGGATGAAAAACACACTCCCACTCCACAAAAGCCACTCGTCTACCGCTGCCATCACCTAAAAGTGGTCCCTCATATCCACCCTTCCGTCTCAGCGCCAATAGCAGTCTTGCTGAGACTGCTGCACTTGCCACCACTCACCAAGAGACTGTCGGCCAACCACACACACACACAGACACTCAGAGAGGGGCACTGATTTTGCCCAATGTAATAATGACGATCCGACAAGATTGTGAGGTTGTCGACACTCCACAAGGACCGTCAATCAGATCAGAATTGGCCAGACTAGCTCCACTTGTATCCAATCGGCTTGCTCAAAGTGCCACCTGTTGGTCGGCCGCCCAAGCAGCTCATCCAATGCCCATTTCCAATCGAAAGCCAGTCACTTCAAAGGAAAAGTTCAAGGAATCGGCGTGTATTATCGAAAACAGTCCTATATAAGAGCGCACAATGACAGCTCGAGTTGATAGCACGCATATCGAGCTCTGGCCCAAATGGATGACCCGTTTCGCATGCCTTCAATGATTTCTCGGAAACCATCTCTCTGTGACGTGGATTGACCACCCTGACAAGCTGGCTCCTCTTCATCCGCCACCATCGGTAAACATTTACCAAGATAAACATCACTTTGCAAAGCTAATAAAGCCAAATGTGATGTGGACGAGCATGCAGCAAAAAGGGCCAACCCCCACGCAATGGAATCAACGATCACCGTCCGTCAACTTCATCACCCTTTTAACTCATATCTCTTGGGTGACACTAGGATACAGACTAGCTCCAGTCCACTTGGCGCACAATTTCTCTCTCTGATAATCTCTCCATCTTAACAACAACCACCTGCTTCTCCTTCCTCACTGATCACTCTTGCACCCCCACCTACCTAGTCGCAGTATGAAAAGCTAATTCCATTTTTATTTGCTTTTTGCTTATCGCCTTTTCCATCTTTTTAATGATGAAACATGGTGAACGCGTTTACACTGACATCTAAAGGCGCTCCCCTAACAAAAACAAGTGTTCAAATTTTTATCATTTCTTGCTCACGAATAAAGCTTCTTAGTGTGTTATTATTTAGCACCAGGCTGCCGAAGTTGTATTCCAAAGCACACCAATGAACGCACAGGTCTTCATCTGCTGCTGCTGGGTGTGTGTGCCTCAATCAGCTGCCAGATGGATTAAATTATTGGACTAGTTGTTGCTGCACACTACATTCTTGCCGAACACATCCATGTTCAGGAAATTGTGTAAGAGAGTCTGTAGTCAGTCTTGCAAGCGATGTGAGACTTAGTACAGACATAGATGAACCTGACCCACCGCTTATACAATGCCCAAAACCTCGTCGATTCGGATTCTAACCACTATAATAGGGACACTCTCGCTAAGACTCGAAGAACATGCTTTGAGTTAACTCTGCTCACTGAGATCCAAGCTATCGAGGTCTTTGGCCAGCTGAATTGGATCATAACGTCTCCTATTGAGGGTGGAGCTAGCGGTGATCTTTAAGCAGTTATTAGTTTGTTGATTTTGCGCTCTTCGAAAGGTAGACGAAGCGTTGGATAGGTTTCTCTTGCGAGGTCTAACGGGGGGCAACCAAATGAGACTAGCGGGCGGTGGGGGCATTCTCTGTGGCTCGCAGGCGTTAATACTAGTAACTGGGCCACCAAGTTCGCTAACAGCCGACACTTGTCGAAGATGGTGCTGTTGCCTGATTTGCTCCACGTTTCCATAGAGATGTAGTGTGTCGTCCGAGAATGGGTTATTGTTGTACTTGGGACCAACGATCGGAGGACTGTTATTGCAGTTTCTGTCGGCACTGTTACCACCGATAACGGCCGCCTGGCAAGGCGATGATTGTTCGTTAGCTGCTACTGCTTTTTCCCCTGCAATAATGAGCTCTTCCTCTCTCATTGGCCTTTCCACCATGCGCAAATTCTGCTGATTGAAATCAGCAATGAGACCAGTCATGCTGCTCTCGTTTCCAACGCCCAGACTGTAACCGGCTAAGTTAGCACTGATTGTAGTAGAACTTGAACCATTATTTCTTGTGTTGCTGTTCGGAATTGTTTTGTTAGCTGGCAGAGAATAGCCTCCGTTAATCTCAGTGCAGACTGAAGTTGAGGCAGCGCTTGGATTTTTAACAGAGAAATTGGTCGCCGGTGTTGGAGCAATTGCGTGTGATGAGGCTTGACTAATGCTTGGCCGGTGATTGAGTTCAATTTGAGTTGTCGAAACAATATGTTTTAGCTCGTCAGGATTGTTTAGTTGAGATGAAAGTGATTTCGGTATAGGTGGCAGTGGCATAGATTGTTTGTGAGGATTTGTTGTCCTAATTAGATCTAGGTTGAGCGGACTAATTGTGTCGCACCGTTTGAGCTTTATGACAAACCACTGGTCAGCTTGTTGACTGATTAGCTCATTGCCCGAGGAGTTTAGGTTAGTAATTGCATGCAGTTCATTCCCTAGCTTCGTTTCACTACTTGTTTTCTTATGTTGTACGTCTAAATCGCTGGAGCCTGACACGCAGGCTTGACTTCTAGCTTCGTCGATCAAATTTTGATATACATCAACCAAACATTCATCTACTTCGAGAATTCTCCTGTAGCTCGTATCCTTGCATTCTATTACGAGACAGTAAAGTTCTGTATAACTCTGAGATGCACTTTGTTGATGATTGTCGGTGGATAACAAGGAGTTATTTGAGATGTTTGATGAGGATGATAAGGATGTTATGCTGCTGGCCCGAGAGCTATGATTAAGCTGCCGATGACAGGAAGTGATCAGGAGGTTATTCGTTGGATCAGAATCAATACCTGATGACGAGGAGGTTGTAGAAGAGGCCGAACAAGAATCGGACGAACTTGCGGCAGGCGAACTAGATTGGCGTATATGCTTGTGGTGGCTGTGTTGAGTTTGTGTTTGTTGATCATAGCTAGATGCTGGTTTAGTTTTTGGCTGCTGACTCGTGTTGCACGTTGATGATGATGAGCTAGTGTGAAGATTTAGACAGTGCACCATGAGTTCAATAGTTTCGGCTACAGTGGTTTGGGTTGATAGAGATAAGCATTTGTAACGAGTGTTCGGGCAGACATCAGAGCAGAAAATCTTCATTAATGCACCGGTATGCATCTGGAGAGTGAACTTGATGTCGTTATGCGGAGGATTCGAGCAACATTGCTGCAATTGCAAGGGGCAAGCTTCATCTCCGAGCAACATGATACTTTTTGTTTTGAGACCCTCTTTACGAATTATGCGTTCCAGTGTCAGATAGAACAAATTTGGATCACGATGTTTCAATCTGAATTTTCTCAGTAGGGATCTGACGATCTGTTTACTCTTCGTCTGAGTATTAACATGAAGTGTTACATATTCAACATCTTGACTTAGAGTCTGTGCGTAAATCTTGATGGTCGAATCCGCTGATGAAGTAGGCTTAATTTGTACCTCTTGTGGTGCATTTGAGTAGTGACTTTTACTCGGTGAGTTGAATACGCTTGAAGGAGCGCTAGACATCTGATGAGATGGGGTAGAAAGCGGTGTTGGTGAAGCTGAACAAGACGAGCTAGCAAAATTTGGTCTTGATGCGAGCCATGAATTATTTCTTATGAGACTAGTTAAAGGAGACAATGGTTGTTCGACGAATTCGTCATTTGGTGAGTCTGGATGATCTTGACCTCCCATGGCGTCGTTTGGACGCTTAGGATGCAGATGAACCCTACTGGTCCTACATATGGTGGCGTGCTTCAACATTTTTGTCGAATCCGACTCTCCGGACGACCTACTATTCGGAAGATGGTCAAAATTCTTGATATAGCTTATCGGCGGGTTTCAGCCATGATGGTGAGATATATGGGTGATTTTTGCGAGTTCGCTTGTACTGGTTGATCAGGCGCATATCCAGATGAAGTCTCGACTAAAATCTAATAGTACGAAGACCTGTTGGGTAGCACTTGCAAAATTGACACTTGCGTTGATTTTGGACTAATTGAACTAGGAATTTGTTCGGTGTCTAAAGCTTCAACCCTTGTTGGGGGCATATGTCCGAGAGTAGATGGCCGAGGAGTCTGATTCGCCCAACAAGTGAAGAATCGTCTCCGTCTGTGCGCTAACAAGTCATACAATTTTCGTCTTCTTGAATCTTGATGAGATACTTTGAGAGTCAGTTTAAGTACGTGACTCTGTCGTGGTTGTGACTTATTTTTTCAGACAGCATGACAGAGGAGCGAAAAGTTATCAGCAAAGGGAGGAATAAAATCTATCTGGTTCTAATTGTCATTCTCGTATCTGACTAGTAACTTGTGACAAGTTACATCTTCATCTGGTCTAGCTGGGGGCATAGACAAGGCAACCCAGCTGAAGATGAATGGTTGGAGAAGGGGTGAGTCATGAATGTGTTCCTATGGGCAGAGAGGAGGAAAAAGACTAATAGCTGTTATTAATGTTGTAGCCCTTGGAGTTGTTGCTCTTTGGGAGAATGTTGGCGAGCTTGTTTGTTTTGGTTGCGTCTAAATGCGTGCTTTTTAGGATTCAACATAAC